>Ga0208373_1000263_pt1 | contig 98627 bp, 115 predicted proteins | sample RifOxyC2_FD_184036 | JGI IMG/M metagenome (GOLD analysis project Ga0208373, IMG submission 184036) | Soil microbial communities from Rifle, Colorado - Rifle Oxygen_injection C2 (SPAdes) | ecosystem: Environmental > Terrestrial > Deep subsurface > Rock core/Sediment | place: Rifle, Colorado... | reverse complement strand
ACTCCGCATCAAGCGTGGGCGTGAGAGAAATCATTCCGGGGATTCCAGCTTGCGTAATCCCGTCAATTTCGCATGTTTTTGTGACTGATGCCGCTAGTAAAAAGTCTGCTTTGCCCGTGGGAAGTGAACTAGGCTCATTTGTAAATATATTGTATGTTTTAATATTTTATCCTTTTATGCAGTTTGATTATTAAATTTTTATTCCAAATTTTTCAAGAGTAAATATAACGCCGTAGTAAGCAAGAATAGTCATTGATACCGAAATAAACATACTCGGATAAAAGCCTATCCCATTTTTTATTAAAATAGGAAAAGCAATAAACAATATCATTGACGGTGCAATCAACCAGATAATTCTATTTGAAAATTCTACTGCGCTGCTACTGTCGTTTGTATCTATATACATCCATGTCATAGCCAAGATTGATACTAACGGAACGGCTGCCAGCAAAGCACCCGCCAAGCTGTACCTTTTCCCTATTTCAGATATAAAGACAATTAGAAATGCTGTTATAATGAGTTTTGTAATGTAATAAGCCAATAGTTCTCCTTATATATCAATCTGTATTAATACAGATTGATAGTATAGTTATTTTCCCGTAAAGTTTGCACCTGCCATTTCGCCGTATTGGTTTACAAAAATATAAAAACTATGACGCTCTTGATTAGGCTCTTTGTCATTTTTAAATGTAAAGATCCACTCCGGCATTGAGTTGTAAGTTTGCTTATTGACACTGTGAACAGCAACTCCTGCCCAACTTTTGTCAAGTTTACCGCTTTGAACAAAATTTTTGATTTGTCGCATAGCAACCTCTTTGGCTTTAGCTTCATTAACTACTGTTTTTGAATGGCTGTGACCATGATCATGACCATGGTCATGATTTCCGCCTGCATATAGTGGGCTGACACTTAGTGTCAATGCGGCTGCAAAAGCAGCATTAGTGATGATTTTTTTCATTGTGTTTTCCTTTTTAATCTTCTATTAGGCGCTAAAACGAACAAGTCCGTTTTAGCGGCAGGGATAAATTATCCCGACAGTTATTATAATGAACCGTGTGAATATTGTTTGATTTTTTCAGCTTCCATATCCATATGGATATGCGTGTGAGCATCTTTGTTAAAACCAAACTCTTCTTCATTAGTCGTATGTAGATAGCCGTGCAGTTGCATAAGCAGCAGCATAAACCCTGCGAACATCAAAGCATGGTTGGCTACCTTGCTATGTTGCATAAATGATGTTTTTTGTCGCCAAATCATCAGGATAAAGAGAATCGGAATTAAGGCAAGCACCTGTCCAAACTCTACGCCGATGTTGAATGAAATTATCCTAAGCAGTATATCAAGGCTGTTTTCACCAAGCGGTAACTGCTGTAACCGTGTTGAGAGCCCAAATCCGTGAATAAGACCAAAAAGCAATACCATCCACAAAAGATTCGGAGATTTTACATGCAGATAATTCTCAAAACCTTTGTTGTTATCAAATGCTTTGTATATTACACTCATAGCGATAACAGCATCAATCAGATAATAATTGGCATTGATTCCCATAAAAGTTGCCAAAATCAGCGTGATACTGTGTCCGAGTGTAAACACGGAAACGAATTTAACAATGTCTTTGAAAGTGTTAAGGAAAAAGACTACGCCCAATAAAAAAAGCAGATGGTCATATCCCGTTAGCATGTGTGTCGCACCAAGCCAAATATATCGTAGGTTTCCGCCATCAAGCATTGCCTGCTTGTCCTCAGCAGAGATACCGTGTGCGTAAGCAAAGGTGCTAAATAGAACCAATACGCCTAAAACTAAAAATTTCTTCATATATATTTTCCAATCAATATAGTTTGTGTTTAAAGTAATAATATGAATAAATTAGGCGATAGGTGGACGAAGGAGTTCGCTTGGAGTAAAATTATTATGTAATGCTTTAAGTTCAAAGTGCTCATTATCTTTATATAAAGATGCAGTTATTTCAAAAATTTTGTTTGAATAAAAGTCTACAAGATTTATTTTGTGATTATGTCCATGTGAATGCGAATGTTCAATATTATGATGGGTGTGATAATGATGATGCTCAAAGAGTACACAGGAGTCGTGAGTATGACTTTTTTGCCGTTGCACAAAATTTTCAAGTGCAAATATATTGACGAATGTAATACAAAGCACGATAAAACCGACTATAAGGTATCGTTTCATCGTGTTCGCTCCTTCAAATTTATATTTTGAATTTTATCATATTTCAAACAGTATTAGCGAACAGTTTTCTACTTTCATACAAAAAGCCTCTTCCAAAGTTATTTTTTTAACAATGCTCATTAAAACACGGATAACTCCTGCATGGGTTATAACCAAAACAGACTCTTTGTTCAGCGATGGCAAAAACTCAAAGAAAAACTTCTCTACCCTTTTTATGTACTCTTTGTATGGTTCACCATCAAGTGACTCTATCCACTGCAAAAAATCCACATACTCTATCTCACCCTCTGAAATAATCTCATCAAAACTAAGCCCTTCATGTTTGCCCCATGATTTTTCTCTGAGTTTATCGGTATAGATAGCCTCTTTTGCATGCAAAGAGTGTTTGAGTGTCTCTTTTGCACGGGGAAGGTCGGAGCAGAAAACCGCATCAAACTCTAAAATATCAAGTTTTTTTACAAGCTCTTTTGCTTGCATGTACCCTTTTTTAGAGAGTCCTATTTCGTTATGCCCGTTGTAGCAGTTTTGGTATCTCTCATCAACTTCGGCGTGGCGAACCAAGGTTACTCTCATACCAAGCCAAAGAGTAGAATATTTAAAATAATGAGTTCGCTAATTTCAATAGTAAAACCGTAGATGTCGCCAGTAAATCCGCCGTATCTTTTGATAAAAAAGCTTTTTATAACAAGCAAAACTAACAGAGCACTAACAAGCAGAAGCAGTTTGTTATAAAGTAAAAGAGCTAAAAATGAGTAAAAAAGCGTGATAAGCATTTGCGTTTTTGTAAACTCCTCTTTTGCCAAAGCACCCATTCCGTTTTGGCTTATATATGGGTAAAAAAAGATTGCCAAAACAGCGTTTAGTCTTGAGAGCATCAAGACAAGAGGCAAAAGGTAAAAAGCCTCAAGTGTTGCAAGAGAAGATGCTTTTAGGATAAGAAACGTAACGCTCATTATCATCCCCATTCCGCCGACATGGGGATCTTTCATAACTTCTAAGGCTCTCTCTTTTGAAACGTACAAACCATCCATTGTATCGCTAAAACCATCAAGATGAAGCGCGCCCGTAAGTAAAATCCAAAGAGCAAAAATGATAACGGCTAAATGTGTTGAGTCAACATAAGAATTTAAAAGCGAGTGCAAACCCCATAAAATAGAGCCTAAGATAAAACCTACAAGAGGGTAGAACATCACGGCATAACCGTTGATGCCTTTGTAAAAATCATGTATTTTAAACATAGGAACAGTTGTTAACATGGAAATTGCAAGGGCAAAACCTTTAAATATGTTTCTCATTTTATCCTCGTGGAGATGCCGGCAACGGTGTGGTAAACTTCATCACATCCGCTAGCTATAAGCTGAGATAGTTTTCCGCTGATATCTACAAACTCCCGTGCAAGAGCGTTATCGGGAATGATACCGCATCCAACATCGTTTAAAACAAAAACAACTGTTGTTTCAAGCGACAAAACAGCTTCTAACTCTTTTTTCATTTCAGTAAAACCAAACCCGTGATAGAGCATATTGTTTATCCACATGCTGACACACTCGACTAAAACGGCACTTTTACATGTAGAGATAATTTTATAGAGTTTTAGAGCCTCTTCGACCGTATCAAACTGTTCTCTTCTTTGCTCTTTATGCTCATCAACTCTTTGTTGCATCTCGTCATCTATAAATTCGGTAGTAGCCAGATAAAGTGGTTTGCCAAATGAGTTTTGTAGTATGTAGTTTTGGGCATTTAGCGATTTTCCGCTTTTGATGCCGCCGATAAAGAGTGTTTTTTTATTGCTCATAAAACGCCTTTTGAGTTCATTTTGTTATTTTAACAAAAATAATATTTTATACCACAGAGTATAATTGCTTTATATTAAGGTTGCTGAAATAAAATATACGTATGGGTAGCACTTTTAAGTGTGTTGCTGCACTTTTTAATAGTTTGAGATAGGTGTCTTAAAAGAGTAAGAAAGGCTCTTTTGAGGTAGTGTTTGTATTAAATTTAAAAAGGAAGTTTATCATGAGTAAAAAAGATGCTTATAAACAAAAAATCGAAGCAGAGTTAGAATTGGTTCAGGTTAAATTAGCAGAGTATAAAGCAAAGAGTAAGATTTATGCGGCAGATGTTCATATCAAGTATATTGAACATGTTGATGAACTTGAACACATGTATGAGGCTACTAAAGCAAAACTAAAAAACCTTGATGAAGCCGGCGAGGAAAAATGGGAACACTTTAAAGATGATGTAGAGAGTGCGTGGAATGCTCTAAGCGCTTCTGTAAAAGATGCTGCCGAAAAATTTAAAAAGTAAAATTTCATCCACTCTTCTCCTAAAGCAAAGCTTTAGGAGTCTCGCTTATTCTTAATCATTCTTATAGTATATAATTGTTCTGTTCTATCAAAAAAATTTATACAAACATCTTTTTTGTTACCCTACGTTGTTAAGTTTAAAACGGTTGATATCGTTTGTCGCTAAGGTTTTATCATTTTTAATATTAAGTAAATAAAGGGATTTGTTTTTTAAAAGAGGGAAGAAAAACTCCACCCAAAAGGTGGATGGAGCGTAAAATTAGAGATTTTTACTAAGATTAGTAAAGATCTTGACTTGGATGGTTAGGTTTGCTAGCTTCTGTGTTGCTATCGTTGTTTATATCGTAAGTTACGATGTTGTCAGCTTGAAGAGCACCTAATGTAAGAGCGATTAATAAAATGATGTTTTTCATCTTGTATCCTTTGGTAAGAGAGCTTTACCCTCTAGTATTTTTAAATCGGAGTAATTTTATCCGATTTAACTTTTTGGCTTCTTATCGTTTTTCAAGTAGCAATTTTTTTTAAGATTATATTATGCTGACTGTCCCATATTTTTCTGCGTGGGAGTGTGTATTTCAGGTTATTTTTCTATCCTATTTTGTGTCATTTTGGAACATAAACTCTTTATATATTTATTTAACTTTTTACTTAACTATGTTATAACCAAACTTATAATATAAATACATATATGGAACTGTAAATGCTGTATTTAAATTGTTCTGATATGAATTTAATATGGAGTTGTTATTATGAAAAGAACCATCGCAAACACAAATAACTATTTTTCTTCTTCTGTTAAAAAACAAACAATGATTGTAAATTCTGTATATACTTCTGCTAAGGTTGAAGGTTCTAAAACAACAAAAAAAGAACTTAAAGAACATTATAAGCTTATCCATTCATAATTTCTTCAATTTTTGATTTCAACAACTCTCTCATAGGCTCATAATCACAATTATAGCCTTGATGAATTTTTTGAATATAGTTATCACCATTTTTTAAATTTAATCCTATCATTGGAAAGCCATTTTTAGCCAAAATAATATCACATACCAATCTACTCAGCCTGCCATTACCTTCTCTAAATGGATGCATGAAAAGAAACTCACTAATAAATTGAGCCAAATCTAAGGTAATTATATCTATATCATCATAGTTAGTTTTACTAATCTTTACAATCAACTCATCAAGCTGAGGAATAGCTTCTAAAAATTCTAATCGCCAACACCAAGCTTCATCTCCACCACCCTTGCGCATCTCAACAGTTCTTAAATCACCGGCAAAAGGGTATATAGTTTTAAAAACTGCTTTATGCCATTTTTTAATTGTGTTAAAATTGAAAGATTTTGATATATCAAAGTTATCTACCAAATAATCATAAACCTCTAAGAGCTTTAAATCTTCTTCTTTTTGAATTAAATCTTGATTTGTTGATTTTAAATAGTTAATACAAACACCTTTTGATGTTGTAATAGTTTGTATGTTTTTGCTATCCCAATTATTCCAAGGGTTTTTAGTAATATCCTTATCATCTATAAAACTACACTCATCTGTTTTAGTATTTAAGATGCTTAATGGAGGTTTTTTTTCACTAAAATATTTTCTATCACTCTCATACCAATATTGGTATGTTTTAGCTTTTTTCAGCTTGAAAGCATATAGTAAATATTTTGTTTTTGTCATATTAATCAGCTTTATCTTTAATAATTTTATATTTTCTTTATAAGCAATGGTTGTTCCTAGCTCCTATGCTCCTGCGTGGGAGAGTGTATTTCAGGTTATTTGAGAAAAGTTATTTTTCGCTTTGAGCTATTATTTTATCTATTTGTTTTTTTATTGGAGGAAGTTTATCGACTGCTACATTCCATATTATCTCTTCATCCACTTCAAAATACCAATGAATAAGCTTATCTCTCATTTTAGCCATCAATGACCATGGAAGCTCTTCAAATTTGTCGGTAATCTCTTTTGGTATCTGTTTTGTAGCTTCGCCTATAACTTCTATCTCTCTTATGCAAGCACTAACAGTTTTATCATCTTTTACAAAATCATCATAACTCATACCGTCAATAAATGAGCCGATTTTTTCTATTCTTTTGCTTATGTCTTCTAAAAATAGCAAATAGTTTCTTTTCATATCGCTATTGCTTCTTCCATAATCTGCTCTTTTAGCTGCGCTTTTAATTTTCTTTTTGGAACCAAGTCTATTTTATGATGCAAATTTTTACTAAGAAACTCTTCTATCTCAATAAAAGTAAGCAAATCAGGGGTTTTACGAAAATCCACAAGGAGATCTATATCGCTCTCATCGGTTTGTTCACCTCTTGCAAAGGAGCCAAAAATATAAATATCAGAAACACTATATTTTTTATCTAAATACGGTTTCAAATCTCTCATATGCGACTTTACATAATCCAAAGACACCATCAACAACTCCTTTTGAGATTTTACTATGAACTATTTTATCCAAGTTTGTTTAAAAAAACAGATACAGTAAATGAAACCTGAACTAACTATTGAGATAGTGACTAAGATACTGAGAGAATTTAATAAACTTTATATATAATCTAATAAAATATAATTAAATTGGACTTTAAAGAATGACTTTCGAATCAATAATTTTTAAACTTTTACCATTCACATACATAAATAAAAGCACTCAAGAAGTGCAATGGGGCTCATGGTCGGATTTGACTGATGGTGATCGAATTATTACCTCTGTAGAAATATTTTTAATTGCATTATTTTTTTTGTATGGTGCTAAATTAATTGTTTCTTGGTGGAAAGACAAAAAACAAATCAAAATTCTAAGTGTAATACTGGAAAAATATAAAATAAAAATTAATAAAAATTATTTAGACGGTCACTTGGATATATCTAGTGAATATACAGAGCTACTAGAGGAAATAAATAATAGCAATCCGAAACTGCTAAAATTATGGAAAGAATTTGACGAAAGTCTCATAAAAAAATCAGACGGCAACGCATTTGTTATTAGAAACTCCATAGATGCAGAGTATTTTTTTAACAAAAAGACAATGATAAGTCATCTTGGCTCTAAACTATTTGCTTCAATACCAGGCATGCTTCTTGGGATTGGACTTTTAGGGACATTTACCGGTCTTTATTTTGCATTGATTCAGTTAGATGTGAGTGATGTTGCCAAACTTCAAGACTCTATAAAAATTCTTATTAATATGGCAGGTGTGAAGTTTGCGGCTTCTATATGGGGACTTGGACTATCTGTACTTTTTACTTTTGTAGACAAACAGCTTGAAGCATGTCTAGAAAATAAATTAGATAAAATTCAAATAATGATTGATCAGATATTTATTAGAGAAACTGCCGAGCAAAATCTTGATAGTATTTTAAGTCAAAATACACAACAAACAAAGGCATTAAACGGTCTTGCTACATCTTTGACAGAAAAAATAGCTGCTGAATTTAACACAACTTTAATTCCAAAAATAGAACTACTAAATAATCAATTCAACAACATGCCACAGCAAATTTCTCAAGCAATCAATGACACATTTCAAAAGCCACTAACGGAGTTATCAGATACGGTAAAAAATTTAACGACTAACCAAGCTGAAAAATCTAATGAAGTTTTAGAAAATATAATGAAAGAATTTCTAAAAGAGTTAAAGTCGGCAGCAGGTGATGAGGGTGAAAAACTAAAAGCGGCATCAACACAATCTCAAGATATTCTTTTATCAACATCTGAAAAACTTCAATCAACTTTTAACTCAATGCAAACCATGTTTCAAGAGCAACAAAGCATCTCTACGGCTAGAGATAATAAAATTATTGAAGATTTAAATCAAATCAAGCAAGACCAACAAGAGATGATTCAAAACTTATCCAGTAGTGTAAAAGACAACATTTCAACCATGAATAGTGAAGTGAGTGACAATATTAGCAAGTTAGTTCAAGCAATCCAAACTACAAATACTAAGCAACAGGAAGCTTCACAACAAAGGGAAACTGATATTACAAGCAGCGTAAATGGCATGTTGTCAAATATTGAAAAAAGCATGTCAAAGCAGATAGAAGATGACAACAATAGAAATAAAGTTGTGATTAGCATGCTTCATGAACTGAATACTCAAAACAAAGAGCTCATAGCAGAAATATCCTCAACAGTGTCAGGGCAGATGAATAGTCTCAATAGTAATTCTCAGCAACTCTTTGAAAAATTAATTTCTCAATTTGACAATCATATAGATAAAGTTAAATCTAGTGTTGATTCTATCTTAGGTAATTTAAAAACTGAAGTTCAAAATATTGATGTAATAATGTCCTCAGCGTCAAAACAACTCATTGGACTCCCTAGTCACCTTGAAAAAGTTTCGCAAAGTACAGATAAGCTTTTAAAATTTAGTGATGACTTGACGCAATCAATAAATAAACTGCTTCAATTTAATAGTGACTTTGTTAATACACAAGAAAACCTTGATAAATACAGTCAAAATATTTTGTCTGCATCAACTGAATTAAAAAATGCTGATTCTAATTTAAAAGAAACATTAAATAATTCAAAAGTTTTATTATCTGATATGACAACACAATTTGAAGAGTTGGCGAATAAAAATAGTGATACGATTGATACATTTGGAACAAAAGTTGATAAATTTATGAATGATTATCACAAGCATGTGGAAAAAGCTATTCAAGATAACATAGTGCATCAACTAGATAATGCACTTAGTGGCTACGCACATACAATGGCTGAAGCAATCTCAAGTTTATCCGATGCGATTGATGAACTCAGAGAAAAAGAGATTAGATAATCATGCTGATTGGAAGAAAAAAACATGAGGAAAATGGTTCGGATGATGGGCATTATTATATCTCTATCTCTGATTTAATGACATCATTGCTGTTTATATTTATTTTGATATTGTCGTATGTAATGCTCTCATTTGTTAAAAAAGAGGATGAACTATCAAATGAAATAAAAAAGATTGAGCAAAATATAGAATATCGCGGTGAACTACTTCAAAATTTCAAAGAAGAGCTGTTAGGCAAAGATATCAGTGTAGAAATAGACAAAGAAAATGGCAATATGAGGCTAAAATCAGATTTATTATTTAAATCCGGTTCAGCTGACATTAGCATTGAGGGGAAGAGACAAATTGGTGAAATAGCAAAATTGTTTATGCTCAAATTGATTGATGAAAAATACAAAATTGCAATTGACACTGTTTTTATTGAAGGACACACAGATAGTATTCCTATCAGAGTTTCTAACAGTTGTAGAGATTTATGGTCAAACAAAGAGCTTTCAGCTCAAAGGGCTATTAACACTTATTCCGAAATGCAAGTAGCAACTGATCATGAAATTAATAATTTGAAAAATATAAAAAATAAGCATCTGCTTTCATACAGTGGATATGCGGATAATAGACAACTTTGTAATGAAATGCAAATCGAAAAAAATGCCACGGTAGAAGAGTTTGATATGTGTAAAAGTAAAAACAGAAGAATAGAGTTTTATTTTACAGTGAATACTCCAGATACAAAAAAGATGAAAGAGAAAATTAGTGACTGATTTTGTTCATAGCAATGTAGAATTTGAAAATAATCTTTTCAAAAAACTCAGTATTGAAATAAGCAAGAGCACACAAAGAATTTCTTATATTGCAGATGGCGGGGTAAATAAAGGTCAAATTTATCAAAAAGCTATAAAAAAGTTTGAAGAAGAGCTTGAAAAAGGGTTGGGCGAAAGTTCTTCATTTACTTGGCATGAGATACTTTATATAACGAACGAACTAGCAATAAGAAAGACTTTTTTTGAAACATTGATGGAATATGAAGAGCTTGAAACATTTATATTAGTCATCAAAAAATATCAAAAACTTTCTATTTATAAGAAGTTATTTAGTATCTATTTTAACTACTACAGCACATTAAATAAGGCAAATGCCATGAGTGTGCTGAAAATGTATCTCAAGAGTGTATTGCGAAGTTATAGCGGCAAAAACAAATATATAAATAATCTTGTATCAGCTAAAGAACATATATTTGGTAATCTTCCTGATTTGCTAGAACAGTACAATAACGATTTTGAAGTTATAAAAAGAGATATGAAACTCCAAGATGATTTTGAGTTCTCCAAAGCACTTTTGAATTTAAAGATAATACAGGAGCTAAAAGCTCTCGATTACGATGAAGATAATCAAGATGTTTTTTCTACGATTCTTGAGCGAAAAGAGATGTTCTTTGCCGATGGACTCACTCTCAAAGAGTATGTTGCAAAATATCTCATAAGTCTAGCTATGAGTGAAAATTTGCCTTTTTCAAACTGGCAGATATTTATACTTAAACTCATTGGAGACCCTAGAAGTACGGCGATGTACACTTCCACAATGGGCTCATGGAATATTATAGGCGAAGAGAGAAAAGAGTTCTTTATTAAAACACTTTCCAAAGATGATTTAAAACTCTTCCTTGAGGCTCTATCAGATTCTGTATCTGACACAAACTATCATTATCGCAAAGCTTTTTGGATGCAGTTTTTAGAGAAAGTTATTTTTGCAAAAATAATGATAGGTAGTGATGCTTATATCACAATGAATGATACCATGAAAGAAAAATTCAAATTTAATAATGACAGTTATGGAAGACTTCAAGGAATAAGTAATCAGTCCGCCGTGTATATAGATTTTGGCAGTATCAAAGTTATAGAATACACACACAGTGGTTCAGTAAGAGGTTTTAGCGATTGCCCTATTGATTTGCACCAAAAGCATTATTCAGCCACAGAGCTAATAGCATTGGAAAATAAAAATACTCATTTGTTTACCGTAAAACATGCAAGTCCTAGAACTTACACTTGGCAAGTAACAGTACTTGAATATTTGAATAGTTATTTACAAACGAATGTAACCAAGAATGATGTTGAGATTCCAGAAGATAGGGGAAAAAGAGAAGCTTATAATAAAGGACGAGGTGACTATATATAGCTTGTTTAATCTAAAATTATTAAATACTAAAGGATATAAATTGGAAGAATTAATTAGTGTGTTTCAAGAGATGATAGAAAAATTATCAGATGTAAGTGATAAGTTAGATAAGCTTGATAATATATCGTATAAGCTGGATGAGATATCTTCTAAACTCTCAAATATTGATGGTGTTTATGGTATAGACGATATTATAGATAAACTTGATACTGTTAGTAGCGAAATCACTGGACCAACTGGCTATCATCTAGGAGACATAAAGGATGCTCTTAGTGACATAAACGGACCATTGGGGTATCATCTGGGAGATATACATGATGCTCTTAACAAATGATAATTAATGTTCTCAAAACTATTCAAAAAACATAAAAAAGAGCTAAAAGATTTAATTGATTTCAAGTATGATGATAAATCAGTAAATATTACAATTAATCTAAACGATGCTAGCCTTGAAGTAAAAAGCTACCTAGAGCTTGTTATAGAAGAACTTGAAGATGAAGATATTGGAATTTTTAAGAACAATATTTTAGTCATACCACACAAAAATGTACACCAAATTTCAGAAGATAATTTAAAAATATTTTCGTTTCCTGATTTTTTTGATGGCACAGTAGAAGTGGAGCTCCAAGGTCTAATCAATCAAGATAATTCAAAATTCATTATCCATCTATTTGACAGTAGTCATATAGAAATAATTCCATATAAAATATTAGGCTCAATTTTACACATAACAGCTAAAACTTATCTTTTGTTGCCAGAGTATATTTACAATATCTTTGTAGCAAAAGATGAAACCATAAATAGTACAGATTTTCAAAAATATCAGTTTATTGAATTGCTACAAAATGATGTAACTGATAAAGTCAAATTTAACGGTTTTTCTGAAAATGACTTTGTTGAAACGGTTTCCAATATAGAATTAAACATCAGAGAAGATGAAAATCATAATATTATACTCTCTCCAAAAATTGCTGATTTAGACAATGAAACGATAAAAAAATATCAAAGTGTAATTGATAGCAAAGATGATAGTTTATTAATCACCCAGGTATATGGCAATAGTACGATAAGAAATATTATTGACGAAAAAAACATAAAAGTTATACAAGCCATTAATAAAGACAGTGTGATTCCAAAAGAAAAAGCAGGTTTATTCTTTGCAAATCCTATGTCACATTTTGAAGACTTAGATATTGATGAAAGTATTAAAAAAGAACTAGCCAATGTTATTTTGGCTAAAGGTTATAGAATTATTGGTATTGGAAAGCCCTATAATGGTTATTTTGGCTCAGTAAAAATTGACACACCGTTATCTAAAGTTCTCCGAGCTGATCCAAGCTTTAAGTTCGCCATTAATAAAGATGAGGCGAATGAGTTTATAGAAGAAAATATTAATGATTTAATCGCAGTAAGACATCAGTTAGAAACAGCAATCAAAAATGAAGTTGATTCAATTATTATAGCAGATAGAAATTTTTTGAATTATGAGTTAGACACCTATCTAACTATGGTTAATAAATGTATCAAAAAAGAAGCTGGAAGTGGTGGTCGAGAAAATACCACAGATAATAAAGATGTGTTAATTATTAATCCAAATGACACCGATAATATTGAGTTTAACAATTATAGTAATAAAAATTTGGATGCTATTTCCACCAATGATGGAAATGTAAAATCAAATTATATTAATTTTGATTTTACACCTTATAATCATCAAGTTATAGCCCTTAATTGGCTCATAGATTTACATTCAAACAAATATCCCGGTTGTTTATTGGCTGACGACATGGGTTTGGGTAAAACATTTGAAGTTATATCATTTATTGATTACTTACTTAGAAAAAATTCTAAAGCAAAGATATTGATTGTTGCTCCAACTGTACTCATTGATAACTGGAAAAATGAATTTGAAAACAGTTTGAAAACAATAAATAGGTATGGAATTAAAATTATTAGAGGTAATAATACTGCATTGAATAAGCTAAGCAGTATTACTAAAGGTTCAAGAACTGAAGCTGAAGTGCTGAATGATTTGGATGTAGTAAATTTTCTTCAAGACAATAATATATACATTACTACATATAAAACATTACAAAAATACCAATTTGCTTGGGTTACTGATGCCGTAAATATTGATTGTATAATTTATGACGAAGCACAAAATATAAAAAATCCCAACACTCTTCAAACGCAAGCAGCAAAAGCAGTAAGTTCTCGTGAAAATATTTTCAATATTTTAATGTCCGGAACGCCGATTGAAAATGAGCTTAGAGATTTATGGTGTTTATTTGATTTATTTGACCCATCATTTTTTGGAAGCTGGAAGAATTTTAAAAAAATGTATGTTTCAAGCAATAATGAAAATTTAGAAACATTACTTAGAGCTAAAATATCTAACTATATGCTCAGAAGAATGAAAAATGACATACTTGCTGGTCTGCCTAGTAAATATGAACCAAAGCTTGATACAAATCATAATATGCACTATCCTGCACTTGATGTTACATTTAACGATAAAGAAGTTGTCTCATATAATGAAATTGTTAATTCAAGCAAACAAGCACTAACAAAATTGCGTGATTTAAGATTATATTCTTTACATCCAATTCTTCTAAAAAAAGAAAAATTATTAAATGTAGATGAATTGGTTCATCAAGATATTTTAAATCAATTTTCAAAAACAAGACAATTACTCATTCTTTTAAATGATATAAAGCAAAAGAATGAAAAAGTAATTATTTTTGTCATTAGTAAATCGATGCAAACTCTTCTTCAATATACATTGAGAGCACCACTTGGTATCGGTGAAATTTCAGTTATAAATGGTGAAAATAATAAGTCAAATATTATGCACACAAAGTTGGATAATTTTAAAAAAAAAGAGGGTTTTAATCTCATTATTCTTTCACCTCTGGCAGCTGGGGTTGGATTAACTATTAACGAAGCTAATCATGTAATTCACTTAGAAAGACATTGGAATCCTGCAAGAGAAGACCAAGCTTCTGATAGAGTATATAGAATTGGTCAGACAAAAGATGTTTATATTCATCACATTATTTCAAAACTGCCGCAAGAGGTGAACAAAAGAAGCTTCGATGAAGGACTCAATCAATTAATTATGAATAAAAAAACATTGAGTAACGATACATTGATTCCAACAAGTGCAATCAGTGAAAATGATTTAGCAAGTTCTTTGTTTGATGATTATGGAAGTGAGACTAATAATAAATTTGAAAATATTGATAATATGACATTCGATGAATTCGAATTTTATGTAAAAGAAATGTTTAATGCTAAGGGTTATAGTAGTTCTTTAACAGAAAAAATGCCATCAGATTTTGGTGCAGATGTAATTGCCATAAAAGGCAATGAAATAATTGCTATCCAATGTAAACATTCAAGAGTTGGAGCAAAAATTGATAAAGAAGCAATTATGCAGCTACACTCAGAGGCAAAAGATTACTATAAAACTACAAAACTAATCGCAATAACAAATACTTATTTTAATTCTAATACAATTAATTTAGCAGAGGTTCATAATGTTGAAATTATTGATAGATCTAACATATTGGACTACTAATAGTAGTCCAGTTTAAACCTCATCTAAAAATTTTATAATTTTCTCAGTAGGGCGTCCGATAATTGCTCTGTTGCCTTTAATAATCACAGGACGTTCGATAAGTTTTGGGTGCTTAGCCATCGCTAAAATCAGCTTATCTTCATCAAGCTCATCTGCTAGATTTAGCTCTGTATATAACTCCTCTTTTGTTCTCATAAGCTCTCTGGCAGATACGCCAAGCATTTTTAAAACTTCTCTAATTTGCATCTCATCAGGGGAATTCTCCAGATACTTAACTACACTAGCCTCATATCCGCCGTTATTTAAAATTTCCATCGCCTCACGGGATTTTGAGCATTTTGGATTATGCCAAATTGTAATTTCACTCATTTTTTAGCTCCTTTTATCTGATGTTGGAGTATATAATATTCCTACTTAGTTACTTTGCACCCGCTCATGATTTTTTTCCAATCAAGGTCAAAGTTTTTTTTCACATAAGCCTTATGATGAGGTACGGTGCATTTTGAGCAATCTTGATGGATAAAGCCACCGCGAGAGAGCTTAGAGCCGTTATTTATATCACATTTGCTCAGAATCTTTTTAGCGTTATACTCATCAAGCCCCTCATCGTCAAATCTGAAATTCGGGCATCCGCAAAGGTAGCAGTTAAGCTTCTCCATCTCGTGACATTTCTTGTTATCTTTGTAAAGCGGACAAAAATCAATCTCCTCTTTTGCCATATTTTCATACTCAAAGTAGTTGATTATTTCATCTTCGCCAAGCCCTTTTGGCACAAGCTTATCGACGATTTTTTTATGTTTTGCCGCGTGTGTTTCAAACCACTCTTCGTAACTCATAAAATCATGCTCCTCTTTTTAAGCTCCAGCCTGTCGTACATCGCTAACATGTTATAGTAGTCGTTATGAAGTGTTATATCTATCAAAAAATCTTCACCTGCAATGATGCCTCTTGCCTTCTCGACTCTCTCCTGAGTGAAAACATTAAACAGTGCCTCTTTATACTCCCTGAAATTTTTGCCGTTTTCATCCATACGGATAAGCTCTGCGACAACATGACCAAGTCTGTTTTCTCTATTTTGCAAAAGCTCCAACGCCTGTTCATTCTCGCCTAAGAGCATATAGATCTGCGCTTTAAACTCTGCCATCGTAAAATTCTCTTTAAAGATAACACCGATATATTTACCCATGTCAAGCGACTCGTCCAGTCCCTCAATGAGTTCTAAAATCTCCTCTGCATCCTGCTCTGCAAAGTTTAAAACCATATCACGAATCTTTTTTCCGCTGTTTTTGTTGTTATAGATAAGGTCTTCCATCGGATAAACCTCTGAGATGCTTGGGATAAGTATTTGGCAAGAGTAAAATCCAAGATAGTCATACTCTCTCATGTAAATCTCTTTTTCCATCTCTTTGGCAATTTTGACTAAAAAGTCAAACTCGTTTTCTGTCCCATCTCCGTTATATCCCCATGATTTGTACTCAAAACTCTTTTTAGAGCTTAAAAAAGCAAATCCGAGCTTTCCGTTTGAGTCTACAAAATGGGACTCCAAGTTGAAACTATCCGATACTATGCTCATATCAAACGTCGGAATCTCAAACGCATCAAGTTCATCTAAATTACGCCCCTGCATAAGCTCAGTCATCGTTCTCTCTAAGCTCACTTCAACTATGGGATGTGCTCCAAACGATACGAAAAGGGTGGAGTTTTTAGGGTTTATTAGAGAGATAGCCGTTACCGGAAAGACTCCGCCAAGCGATGCGTCAAGCACCTCTACGATGTAGCCCTGAGCCTTAAGAGCTTCTACATCGCTATAAACTTTTTGAAATGATTTGACTCTCTCATCGGGAAATTTCGGCAGAGCGTAACCGTTTTTGATAATCTCAAGTTTTGCATATCTCTCATATATCTCGCTGAGTGCTTGAACCTGTGCCTCTTTTGGGGTGTTTCCGGTTGCAAGTCCGTTGCTTACATAGAGATTGTTTAAAATGTTTAGAGGAAAATATACTCTCTCGCCGCTAGAGTGTTTTACAAACTCAAGTGCAACGATTTTATCTTCAAAATCGCTGTTAAAGTCCACCAAATCCTCACCGTCAAGTTCGCCGTTTGGATCATACATGTAAAGAAGTTCTTCATTTAAAAACTCTCCGTCAAACTCAAAATGCGCTTCATCTGGGTAATATTTTCTCTTTGGCAGATAAAAGTCGCTAAAGAAATTGTTTGTCTGCAGCCGCTCGATGTACTCGCCCAAAGCACTTGCCATGGATGCCTCGGTAACAACCCCTTTTCCGTTTGAGTAGATATGATTCGGTGCTTCATGTGAGCTTAGATTGACAGAGTAGCAGTTTTGAAGCGGATGCTTAGTTTGAGAAAATGTAGTTTTACAGCCTACGTCTTCTAAAACTTTTTGCATTTTTGATATCGACTTCTCAAGCGGAGCAGTTTTTGATAAGAGATTCACTATTTTTTCCTGATGATAAGATATATAAAAAACGGTCCGCCGATGAGTGCCGTGACTATTCCGATAGGCAGTTCGCTTTGCGTTTGTATGCTTCGTGTAATTGTGTCACAAAAAACAAGAAAAAAACCGCCAAATAGTGCAGTTTTTATAATCCGCCTATTTACGGCTGATGGATAGATTTTTGAGACGATATGAGGAGTAATAAGTCCTACAAAGCCGATAGGTCCGCTGATACTCACAAGCGTGCCGATAGCAAAAGAGGAGATGCCAAGAAGCAGATAGGTTATTTTTTTCGTATTTAGCCCTTTTAGTTTCGCACTCTCATCAGAGATGCCTAAAAGCTGAAGCTCAAATCTGTACATATAGACGACCATCACCAAGATAAGGGCGATAAATCCCACAACCATCGGACTTTGCCACCCGATAACGGAGAGAGAACCCATGGTAAAGCGGATAAGCATGTCATTTTGGATGGCACTACCTAGATAGAAAATTATCATAAGCGTCGAAGTGTAAAAAAGCGAGAGAGCGATTCCCAAAAGCAGAAGCGACTCATGCTGTGCATTTTTCAAAAATTTTGAAAGGTAAAGAAGAAGTGCTACGGTAAAAGCAGCTCCTAAAAATCCAAAGAGATTAACAGCCGTTATGCCGAAAACCAAACTTCCAAGCCCAAGTTTTATGGCGATTCCTGCTCCCAAAACCGCACCGCTTGATATGCCCAAAGTGTAAGGAGTCATAAGTGCGTTGCGAAATAGAGTTTGAAACAGAAGTCCGCTAAGAGCGAGGATTGTTCCTGCAGAAAAAGCAAAAAGAAGACGAGGCAAGCGAATGTCAAAAAAGATGGACGAACTAAGAGAGGAGAAATCAAAAACTTCATTTAGCTTAAGTTCTACCGCACCGATAAAAGGGGAAATAACAAAAACGGCAACTAAAAAAATCCATACTAAAAACCTACTCATACTTCACCGCCAATGAGTAAAACGGGACTCCGTAAAGCTCTCTTAAAACCTCATCGTCAAAAAAGCCGTTGTCGTAAATACGGACTTTTTTATCTTTTATAAAAGCTATAGGATTGCCGGCATAACATGCCAGATGCAAATCATGCGTTATAAGTATGACCTGATGTGTCTCTTTTAGCTTTTTTATATAATTTGCGATTACTTTTGAGTTACATGGATCTAAGTTTGCAGTCGGTTCGTCAAAAATGATGATTTTGCTCTGTTGCGAAAGTGCCGAGGCAATCATGGCAAGCTGCTGTTCTCCCGAACTCAGAGAGCTTAACGTGTGGTTTTTTAGATGTTCAAGCCCTAAGTGTTTTATATTCTCATGTGCTATTTCTTTATCCTCTTTTGAGTACTCAAAAAAGTTTTTCTTGTAAGCAAATCTCCCAAGCAGAACAAAGTCATAAAGGGTTATAAACGAGTCGTAAATTTCTAGTTTTGCAGGGATATAGGAGAGTGCTTTTGCTCTCTTTTGGGCAGATAGATTTTTGACATTTACCTCATCTATAACTATCTCTCCGCCGTACTCTATCAAAGAACAGATACAGCCCACAAGCGTACTTTTACCAGAACCGTTCGCACCGAGTATGCTCAGATGTGAAGATATGGTTATATCTATATCACTTAAGATTATCTGTTCGCCGTAGCTGCATGTGAGTGATTTTAACTCTATCATCGGTTCATCTCATAGCAAAGCCTCTCAATACTCAGAGCGACTCTGTGTGAGGGTATATTTATGTAACTCTCATCGACAACTGTTATTCGTCTGTTTTTACTTGCGTTAGTAGGAATTGAGTGCCACATGCTCAATGCTTTTTCCTCGTTTACATGCGGATTTGAGGCACGTGAATGGAGTATGATAATCTGGTCGGGATTTAGTGCTATAACATTTTCATAACCAAGAACGGGTTGGTTAGTTTGGTTAGAGGTGTATGCGTTAGCGTTGTTGGATAAAGAGATGATGTCGTTAAAAAATATGTCATTGCCGGCTATGTAGATGCCGCTTCTAATATCCTCATGCAGTCCGTAAACAATCATCACTTTATGAGGGGTTTTACTCTTTGGAGCGTTTTTGATTGCATCGTCTATTTCATCCGTGAGAGTTTTTGAGTCTGCATGTAGTTCGGTTGCGAGTTTTGAAATGGAACTTTTTATATCTTCGATAGTTTGCAGTTTTAGCATCAATGTTTTTATGCCGAATCTTTTTAGTTGTTCCAATATCTCTTGATTGAACTCCTGAGCGACAACCAAAGTAGGAGAAAGTGCTATGATTTTTTCTAGGTGCGGACTGGAGTAGCTTCCGATGATAGGCAGACTCTGTGCCTCTTTTGGGTAGAGCGAAAAGTCGCTTGTAGCCACAAGTGCATCTCCCTTTTTAAGAGCGTAAACTATCTCCGTGATGGATGGGCTAAGAGAGACAATCCTCTCTTTTGCCTCAAGAGTGAGTATAAAAAGCAGTGTCAAAAAAATAGTTTTCATACTCACCTTTTTTTAAAATTTCAGTTTTAATCCTGCTATCGCAGTTGTCGTAAAATCTAGCGGATAAATCGCATTGTCTTCTATCCATAAACCGTTTTTTTGGTTAAACAGATTGTTTATTTTAGCAAAAAGTTCCAAAGTATCTTTTGTGTAGGCAACCGATATATCGGTGGATGTGTAGGCATCTTGCTTTTGGGCAAAATTGTTCTCAAAATCATTTGCCGCATAAGCTTTAGAGCGGTAGCTTTGAGTAAGTGCAAAAGCAATGCTTGAAGTCGGCAGATAACTTAGAGTCGCTTTTGCGTTATGGTTTGAGACACCCGGCAAGTTTTTGCCTGCATAGTTTTTGCCGTTTTGCATCTCCTCATCTATCTTAGCCTTGACATAGTTGTAGTTTAGAGCAAGATTAAATATCTCGGAGATGATAAATTTGTCATAAACGTCAAAACCGTATTTATGTGATTTGTCTATGTTTGTATTTTTTGAACTTATGTAAGAGGGATCCGTGTAATAGTAGATTTCATCCTTTAGCTCAACATAAAAAATCGAGGTTTTAAACTTGTTTTTTGAGGTGATATTGTTATATCCAAGGGTAAAACTATCTGTTTTCATGGGGTCTATGAAGCCGTTAAAACTTACATTTCCAAGCCAATCTTTGTTAAAAAATCTGTCGATATCTGGAGCTTGATACGCATGTGCATAGTTTAGAAAAACCGAGCTTTTTTTGTCTAAAGTGTAGTTGTAGCCCAGTTCTGCCCCAAAGAGCGAATAGTCGTCTTTTAGATTATTAAGAGCATCATCATATCTGTACTCCACCGCCTCAACTCTTGCTCCGGCTTTTATGGAGTGGTTGTCAAAGTTAAAATTGCTCATGACAAATGATGCCAGATTCTCTTTTGAGGTATCGCTTGCAGTCGCATAACTGCTTGCGTGTGAATCTCTTTTTCCCTCAAACATATCGACTCCGAAGCTTATGCTGAAAAAATCATCTTTAAAATCTACACTCAATTTTGCAGAGTCATAGTCGTAATCGGCGATGGAAGAGTAGGTTATATAATTGGATCTTTTTTCTTCATGTCTTGCGTCTGCATGTAGAGATAATTTTTGATTTGCATAGTAGCTAACACCTGCATTTATGGCATCCGTATCAAATTTTTGCTCAGTTGCTCCCCAGTTTGAGTTCCCTGCTTGTTTTACGTCCTCATTGTACTCATCAAGCGTTAAATAATTTGCATATATTACATCTACTCGAGCCGTTGCCGCTCCTGCTCTTAGTTCAACCTTGTCAATCGGCAGATACGCTACGTTAAATGCTGCGGTGGAGAGCTTCTTTTCATCCCTCTCTTTGCCGCTGTTTATATGTCGAATTCCATCGCTTTTTTGTGCTTCGCCGCTGGCGGAAAGCGAGAGTTTGTCATCGCTGTGACCCAAATAAAATGCACCGTCAAAAGTTTTGTAACTTCCGCCATATACGCTTAACTCTTTATCGTTGTTCTTTTTGGTAGTGATGTTGATAACGCCGGCATTCGCCCCGTCACCGCCGATGACAATACCGCCGGATTTTATAATCTCGATTTTTTCTATAGAAGATGGGGAGATTGAGCCTAAAAGCGGAGCTATCATATCAATGTTGTTTATTTTTCTGCCATCAAGCGTTACTATGATATTTTGATAACCGTCTTCAATGCCGTATCCCCTCATATCCAGTTTTTGGGAAAACGGATTTCCGTAAGAGGGCATTGCTATAACGGATGTTTGCTGATTTAAAAACTCATAAAGATTTTGAACATGTGCCTTTTGTATATCTTCGCTCATGTAGATTTCAACCGCATCGGTTGACTTTAGCTCATCGGTTTGTATCGCCGTTGAAGTTATTTGCAGAGGTTTTAGCTCAATATCTTGAGCGACTAATATAGTTGAAGCCAGAAGCGATAAAAGTATCTTTTTTTTCATTGTTTTTTTTCCGTAAATTTCATTTTTTGGGTGATAAAAAATTCAATTATGGCGGAGAAATAGCATTGTTTAGGGTTTTAAAGTAGTTAAAATCAAGTTTTTGGGATGGGCATAGTCGGAGTGTTTTTTTTGTGCGTCTTAAGTAGTAACAGTTACAATGACAAGGTTTTAGGGAGAGTTCCCCCGTGCAAAGCGTGGCGGCAAGATCTTCTTCCTCTAGCTCCGCATCCGGCTCGTCACCCTGAAAATTTAACATGTGAAAACTTTGCACTCTCGATGCGGTTGCATTTAGCGTTACTTGGTTAGAAGTTGCCGTAATCGCTCGTAAAGTAAAGTAGTTTTTGCCAAAGCCTTTTGGAAGTTTCACAAATCTCTCATCTGTTTATTTTCTGCAAGTATATCGAGTTTTTTACTATTAAGAAGTTCTGATACTCAATCATGAAGCATTTTGATAAACGTATCTATAATGTTTATATCGAGATGTTTGGGCATGCGTGTCTTCATTATATAGATGGCATCATAAGAGTGAATAGCCGCCTTATATGAGCGTTTTGTCGTCAATGCGTCAAATACATCACAGATGCTGATTATGCGAGGGAAAAGCGTGATTTCTTTGTCTTTAAGCCCGTCTGGATAGCCGTTGCCGTCAAGCTTTTCATGATGATGCCTGATACCGTCTAGTATGTCTTTACTTTTTATGCCGATATTTAGTGCAATCTCATATCCAAGTGAAGGGTGCGCTTTCATCTTCTCAAACTCATCTTGACTTAAAGGTCCCTGCTTGTTGAGAATTTTATGGTCAATACTGCTTTTGCCAAGGTCATGTAACAAAGCGGCACATCCTAAATCATTCAGCTTTTTTTCATCCAAGCCCATTTCCGAGCCCAGACAAAGTGCATAGATGCTTACATTAAGAGAGTGCGTGTGGGTGTAGTAGTCGTAACCGATTATTTTGATAAATGATTTTATGGTCTTTTCATTGTGAAAAATTGTCTCTATAATCGGTTCTATAATCTTCTTGGAACGCTGTACATTCTCAAGTGCGTCAGGATTTTTATAAAGAGAATCCGTCAACTGGGAAGTGGACGAGTAGATAATATCTACTTTTTCATTCAGTGAGAGTGACGCATCTTCAACCGTACGTTGAAGCTCTTCTTCCACAAAAGTTTCATACTCGCTCTTTTCGTCTTGATGCACATAGAGTCTTTCTATCTCTTTTAGTTTCCTTCTATGCTCTTCATCTATCACCGTGTCACTCTGTAAAAAAAGCGACATGTGAGTCAATGCATCGTTGAAAAATAGGCTGAAATTTATATGATCCCCAACTTTTAAGAGTCGTTTGTCTATCAGAACATAAGAGATAGGCGCACCCTCGCTAAGGTTGCAAAAGTTCGATTTTATACTTTGCTGCACTATTGTTTTTTGGTTCATATTTTTTCTTGTTGTTTTTACGTACAATAAATTTTTTGTAATCAGTTGATTTAGAACATTCGTTTGTATTGCCACTAGGACTATCTTTAGCTAAATATCCCAAGCGGCTAATATAGTTGAAGAGAGAAGTATAGCGAGATTTACTTTACTTCATGAAGCATATTGTCAAGTATGTCAAAGAGTTCATTGCTGGCATTTTCAGCTTCTGAGAAATAGCCTATTACCTTATTTATATCTTGTAAACAGCTCCCTTTTTTAACACACTCTATCGCAGCGATAGCGTTTGAGTGTACAGTTGAGTGAGGAGCATCTATCATAGCATATGATTTTGTCTTTCCAAATACTGTTTTGCCCTCTCCCTCTTTCCATTTTCCAAATCTGCAGTTATGATGATTTGAGAGCTCTATATTTTTATCGTTGAAAACACCGTCATAAGTATTTACTTTAAAAAGCACATGGTCTAGTTTTGCCAAATTTATAAAAAGCTGATACTGAGAGTGCAGGTTTTCCTCTTTTATAGTTTTGGTATTTTCAAGCAGCTCATCTAGCTCCACCTTAAATGTATCAAGGCTTTTTGAAGCCGTCATCGCTTCATCTTCTAGCTTTTCGCTCTCCGCATGCATGATGTGAGAATTTTGTTTTAGCGTATTTATATTTATCTCAACTTCTGAGGTCGCCTTTTGAGTTCTCTCCGCCAGCTTCCTAACTTCATCGGCAACAACGGCAAATCCTCTTCCATGCTCTCCGGCACGAGCTGCTTCAATAGCGGCATTTAATGCAAGCAGATTTGTCTGGTCTGATATATCTTTTATTAGATTTATAACCTCAGATATCGCGCTTACGCTTCCGTTTAAATTTTCGGCAGTATGCCTTAACTCGTTTGCCATTTGAATAATCGAATCGGTGTTAAAAATAGAGTTTGCATTGCTTCTAATATCAAGCATGAAATTTTCATTATCAACAGTCAATGCACCTATGTCTTGCAAGAATTTAATATTGCTTTGCAACCCTTCTTGAATTTTTGAGATATTTTTCATACATCCGGTGGAGAGATTTTGAGTAAGTGCCCTTTTTAGTTTATTGTCTTCGACAATATTTTTAACATCTTTCATTTGCTCTTTTAAATCTTCATTTTCTCTACTGGCAGAATCATAAAGAGATCTTAAAGATTCCAACTCTTTTTGCAAATTTGCCATCTGTTCATCAGAACGATTTTTTTTATTTCCAAACAAAAACATCACATTTTCCTCATATTTTTATAATTTATCACAACATTCATAACTATTTAAAACTCTATACATTGTGATAATTATATACGTTTTTTGTCTCAAATGTGTCATAAAATGAAAATACGTTAAAAATAAAATATTAAATGTAACTTTTTGTATGATAAAAACAAAATTTATTTCAGAATCATTATGTATAATAGTAGCTTTAAAAAAAGCCAAGTGAAGGAATTTGTAAAATGTCGACTTTAAGTTCACAAAGCTTTAAGAATGCGTTTTTTATCTCTATCATCTATTTTATCGCAGGTGTATTTTGGATAGTTTTATCTGATTTTATCGTTGCCGTTCTATCGGATAATGCCCATGAAGTTACGACATTACAGATATATAAAGGATGGTTTTTTGTCTTTGTAACCACTGTAATTCTATTTTTATTAAGTTATAAAATTTTTCATGTTATACATAGCCGATATACCCAAAGTCTTAAACAAATTAAAAAATACCATAAAACAAAAGAGACGCTCAAGCAGACTGAAGAGATTGTAAAAGCTTCTGAAATAGAGCTTTTGAAATATGACAAAATTTTAAAAACAATCATTAACAACTCGCCTGATGCCATCTTTGCAAAAGACATAGACGGAAAATATATAATATTCAATGATGGTGCATCAAAAATGTTGCATTTGGAAGTAGAAAATGTTTTGGGAAATAGCGATGATGCTATTTTCGCACCTCAAGATGCCGCTAAAATAAAAGAGGAAGACAAGATAGTTTTAAGTAGTTTTCAAATAGATACGAAAGAGGAACTATTTGTATCAAAAGACGGCATTGAAAAAACTTTTTTGACTACGAAAGGTCCTATTTTAGACAAAGACAATAAAGCATTCGGGGTATTTGGAATAGCAAGAGATATTAGTGCTCAAAAAAAACATGAATCGTATCTTTTAAAATCAAAAGAGAAATTTTACAAACTTTCACATTTGGATGTGGTGACTTCTTTGCCAAACAGATTGCATATCAGTGAAGTTTTAACTGCCAAATGTTCTGAAAATTCGCCATTTTGTTTGATTTTTATCGATCTTGATGAATTTGGAATGATAAATGATTCATACGGTCACCGTTTTGGAGACAAACTTCTTTTTGAAATATCTAAAGTTCTCAAAGAAGTTTTTGACTCTAGCGCTTTTATATCCCGCATGGGCGGTGACGAGTTTGGAATTATTCTAAACTCAGGCAATAAAGAAGAGATAACTTTTTTTATGCAAAAACTGCTTGATAAATTTAGCAACCCTTTTACGATAGATTTCATAGACATTTATATTACTGCAAGCTCTGGAATTTGCATTTTTCCCGATAATGCCAAAACTATGGAAGAACTCTATCAAGAAGCGGATGCGGCAATGTATAATGCTAAGAAAATGGGGAAAAACAGATTTAGCTTTTACCACTCACAATTTAAAAAAGATGCCATCTCTTATACGCAAATGGTGACAAATCTCAAACAGGCAATCAAAAATGAAGAACTTGAACTCTACTTTCAGCCTCAAAACGATTCGACGAGCGGAGAAATAGTAGGTTTAGAAGCTCTTTTACGCTGGAGGCACCAAGATAAAATGGTGCTTCCGGATATATTTATACCATTGGCAGAAAAAAGCGGATTAATCATAGATATAGGAAGTTTTGTGCTCAGAAGCGGATTTAAGACTGTTAAGAGTTGGCATGAGCTTGGGATATTAAAGGGCAGAGTTGCCATAAATATCTCTGCTCGTCAACTCGTTCATCTGGATTTTATAAAGACCCTTAAAGCTATGCTAAAAGAGACTGAGTGTGAAGCGGTGTGGATAGAGTTGGAAATAACGGAAAGTTCTATTTTGGAAAATCCAAAACTGACAATAAATCTGCTTCAGCAGATAAAAGCGTTGGGATTTTATATATCAATGGACGATTTTGGTACGGGATACTCTTCTCTTTCTTATTTGAAAAATCTTCCGATTGATAAATTGAAAATTGACAAATCTTTTATAACAAACATACAAAATGAGCCGAAAAATCAGACTATTGTTAAAACAGTCATCTTTTTAGCAAAAGAGCTGGGTATATATGTGCTCGCAGAGGGAGCAGAAACCCAAGAAGAGGTCGATTTTTTAGTAGAAAATAAAATTGACTCGATTCAAGGCTATTACTATGCAAAACCGATGCCTCTAAATGAGATAGAAAAGATGTTGCAGGCATAATATTTTATTTTTCATACACTTCATCATGCGTAAAATTTGAAGCTTTAACTCCGTCTTCTATCATTTTTTGAGTTCTCACGTATACTTTTTTAAAAATCTCATGCTGAGAGTCATGGTTCTTTTTAATCTTTACATAGCCAACATACGTAAAAAACAAAATCAGTGCAAATGAGCCGTAAACGAGCAAGCTATGGGTAGCATACAGTTCACTAAATAGTGCTATTACATTGTGAGCCATAAAAATTATCATAACCCCGACACTGCCTATCCAGATGGAATAGGCACTGTTTTTGGAGTCTGTTTCAAAGTTTTCAAGGTTTTTTAAAATCTGAACATTTTGATTTATCTCTTTTTTTATTTTTATGATCTTGTACGTATCGATTTTATGAATAGTAAGCTCTTTTACCTGAATGCTTGAGAGTTCGCTTTGTCTGTTTATCTCTTTGTACTCTTGTATAAGCGAGGGATCTTCTCGTAAAAGATTCTCAATCATCATGGGAGTAACATTTTGAAGAGACAGCTTCTCTTTTATCTCAAAGAGAAGCGTGTTGTATAGTCCGTCATTCAAGATCTGATTTGATACTTTTTCTATGTTTACCATAACAAATTCCTTGTATTACGTTTGTGGAACTAAATCTTTAGTTTGAAGTTTTGACTTTGTAAAAATGCCGATAAGTCCTTTTACACCGATACTAAGCACAACATTTAGCAAAAACACGACCCATGCAGAGAGCAGTAAAAGTCCGCAAACACCAGCGAGTATCATATATGTTTGGTATTCGCCCTCAAGATAGAGTGTTCGTCTTAACATCCCGTCCATCGCAGCCATTCCCATAAACGCACCCATACCGATACCGCCGACTAAATGCGCCCAAAAGTGATACGTTGCCATTTTTTGACTGTAAAGCTTAACGTTGTTTGTAAGTGTCGGCCATAGTATATAGATGGCACTATAAAGCGTCATCGTAAGTCCGACAAGGATTGCGACATGGAAGTGCGGTCCTGCAACCCATTGAGTGTTATGCAAAATTCTGTTTAGTCCCATATCTGCTTGAATAATTCCCGCAGGAACTGCGAGCATAAAACCTAAAATACCGCCGAGTAAAAACTTCAGCTCATTTGTCATTTTCAGAGGTCTTGCACTCCATAAAGTAACAAGCGTAATGAAAATCGCAATACCTTGCGTTACAAGCTCAAATGCCGTTACCATCTCGCCGCTTACAAGCTTCATCATGTTGTACTGACCTTGATCTGCCAGTAAGTGATGCGACCAAACAGCCCATGAAACGATAAGTTCCAGTAAAAGTGCCGCTCTTGCGATATTTTGCATAAATAGTTTTTTACCAGTGATAAGCATCGCCAAAAGATACCAAGAACCTGCTATATAAATAAGCACTAAACCGTCTGCAATGAGGTCAAGTCCCCACCAGAAAAAGTTTTTGTAAAGCAGTGCATTTACCGCTGTGTAGTCCATAGGTGCGCCTGAGAGGTCGCCGACAATGTAAACTAAAATCAAAATCCCGCATGTCAAAATCACGAGCGCGTCAAGGAAAGTGTCAATCGTTCCGCGAAAGATTGCCACAACAGGAAGCGAAACTGCAGGCTCTTTTGAGTATGGCTCACGACCCGTCATCTTGTACCAGATATTCAATACACCGTCAATCCCCAAAGCAGAGAGAAGAAGCGGCTTAAACGGTCTTTTTTCATGACCTTCTTCGGTATAAAAAACAGTCGCAAAGATGTTGTAGATAAAGCCCAAAGTCCCTATCATGATGAGTGCAATTCCAGATATAAACACAAAACCGCCAAGTGCATCAAACTGTTTAAAATCAACCGGAAGCGGCCAGTAGAGCGTATAAAGCGGAGCATAGTGAAACAAGAAACCGCCAAGCCAAGCGAGCAGAGCACCAAGAGCAATCAGCATCCATGTAGCGTTTGCAAGTTTAATGCTATAGAGCGGTTTTTTCATCAAGTAGGGAACAAGAAATGTAAACGCCCCAAAAACTATGAGATAAGTCGAGCCGAAAATCCCAACTATCGGGTGAACCGTCATAACGGAAAAGTAGTGCGTGTCATTTAGCATAGGGAGCGGAGTAATGGCATGAGCTCTCATCATCATTCCCTCTAAAGCTGACAAACCATAGTAAAGAACTCCTATGATTACGGCTCTTAAGGTAACTTTTTGAGTTGGAGTCAGACCATCGGTTTTAAGTCCGCCCTCATTACCGTGTATCAAAGTGTGTAAAAAACTCATAAACTTCCCCTTTTTTGTGAATATTTGTCATCCTCAGTACAGCCTGTTACTTCAAAAACATCTTTTATATACATGTGTGCACCTTTTGGACCAGAATACTCCGTTGACCTTAGATGATATACGCCATTTTTGCCAAACTTCCACATAAGGTCGTTTTTGCTTCCAGGTACGACTTGCATCTGCGTAACCATCGAGTTGTTTTGTCTAAAAATACCAAAACCGTATGTCAAATCTTTACTTGCGACATCAAACATAACATACTCATTGCACTTAAGTTCTATTTTTGGGCTAGGAAGCATAAACTTGTGATCTTCAATCGTTATATTTACAACTTGAGCAGCTTTGAGAGAGTCTCTCTTAAAGTCTATCTCCACCCATGGGATCTTGTTAAATGTAACGATATGAATCGCTACCCCAACCGTTATAAGCGCACCTACATAAACATAAAATGTAGAAGCTTTTACTATTCTAGGTTTGCCTTTTGGATTTACAACCTCAAGCCCAAACCAACATATAAGTGAAATAACCGCTAAAGTGTATAATGTATATACAATCTTTAACATGTTTAACACATCAACCGAATCCGTCATCTTTTCTCCTTAAAAATTTTTTGATAAAAAAAACTAACGACAAAACTTTAGCAAAAAATGCAATTTTATAAACCAATAATGTGATTAATTTTTAAGCAATGCAAAAAAGTAAAAGATGGCTTAATTTGTATATAATTTTTTACTTTTTTACTAATGTTACGCACCAAATAAGCAGAGCCTATTTGGTGGCAGGGACAAATTGTCCCTTGCATCCCCCTAAAGCTACGAAAAACTTGTTTTTCGAGATTTGCAAGATGCTTAACGCTCTCTTTTGCAAAAAGTGCGTAAGATTGGTTTTTTGAATAGGTTGAAAAATGATAAAGTCAGTATGTGGATATTGCGGAGTCGGTTGCGGTGTTGTTTATGATGATTCAAAACTGTTTGGGGATGCTTCATATCCGACAAATAACGGAAACATTTGTCTAAAAGGCGCTTCGGGACTGCTTAGCATTAACCCACAAACAAGAGTGCTAAAGCCGCAAATCAGAGAAAATATAGAGGATGATTTTAGAGTTGCAACTTATGAGGAGTGCATCTCTTTTATAGCCGGCAAAATAAAACAGACCAAAAAAGAGAAGGTTGCATTTTATCTCTCAGGGCAGCTTTTAACAGAAGACTATTACATCGCAAACAAGCTTGGCAAAGGCTTTATCGGCACTTCAAACGTTGATACGAACAGCCGTACATGTATGTCAAGTGCAGTTGTTGCCTATAAAAAATCTATCGGTGCGGATTTTGTTCCTCTTAGAATGGATGATATTTTTAAGGCAGACCTGCTTATTTTGGCAGGTTCAAACACGGCAGAGTCACATGTAATCTTCCACGGAAAAATAAAAAAAGCAAAGAAACATGGACTAAAGGTCGTAGTAATAGACCCTCGTTTTACCGATACGGCAAAGAGCGCAGACTTATATTTGGGCATCAACGCAGGAAGCGATATAGATTTTTTTAACCTTATCTCCAAACGCCTGATCGATGAAGAGTTGTATGACAAAGAGTTTGTAAACAGCCATATAAACGGCTTTGATGTTTTAAAAAACGGACTTGATTCGCTCGATAGTGATGATATGTTAAGCAGAACAGGGCTTACAGATGAACAGTTTGATGAGTTCTTTTTGCTCTATAAAAATAGTAAAAATATCATCACTGCATGGACTATGGGGCTAAACCAATCCTCTCAAGGAGTAGATAAAAATATCGCACTTATAAATACACATCTGCTGGGCGGAAAAATATTTAAAAGCGGAAATGGACCGCTTAGCCTTACGGGACAGCCAAACGCTATGGGCGGAAGAGAGGTCGGCGGACTTGCAACAATGCTGGCAGTGCATCTTGGTTTTGATGAAGAGAGCGTTAAAAAAGTCTCAAATTTTTGGGAGAGTAAAAATGTCAGTACAAAAGCAGGTTTAAGTGCCACGCAGATGATGGATGCAGGGCTTGAAGTGCTTCTCATCTCTCATACCGATCCTATCTACCATCTGCCAAACAGAAACAAAACAGAGGCGTTAATGAGCAAGATACCGCTGGTCGTGGAGATAAACGCGTATGAAAATTCCCAGAGTTCAAAATTTGCACATATTAGGCTTCCCTCAGCTCCATGGGGCGAAAAAGAGGGAACGCAGACAAACCTTGATAGAACCATAACAAAGCAGGAAAAATTAATCAAAACAGCCCAAGGAGTAAAGGCTGACTGGGAGATATTTCAGCTTTTGGCATGGGAACTCGGATACAAAAAAGAGTTTAACTATAAAAATTCTAAAGAGATATTTAACGAGTATAAAGAGATGACAAAACTAAACTCTTACATGGATATAAGCCAAACTTCTTATGATGAACTCTCACAAAAGCCTTTTATCTGGGGAGAGCAGATTAAAACTTTTTTAACAAAAGATAAAAAAGGAAACCTGTTTTTTGTGCAAAACAAAGAGCTGGGCGAGAAAAGAGATGAAGAGTATCCGTTTATACTCCTTACGGGCAGAACAAGAGATCAGTGGCATAGCGGTACAAAAACGACCGTGCCGCCATCTCTTCTTAAATATAAAGAGCTAAATTTTTGCCAGATACATACAAAAGACGCATTCAAGCTAGGCATACAAAACGGTGATGAAATAAAAGTCATATCAAGAAGAGGTGAACTTTTATCAAAAGCCATAGTGAGCGAAGAGATAAATGAAAAAACTATATTTATACCCATCACAAATCGTGAGATAAACTATTTGACAGATGATTTGTTAGATGCGGAGTCATTTCAGCCTGATTATAACCATAGTAGCGTAAGAATAGAAAAAACTGTATAAAAAATAAACATAAAACTGCCTGCCTTCTCTGTTTATATTGCTAAAATTTTAACAATATAACAACTGGAGCTTATCATGCAAGAGTTACAAAAAGCTTATGAAGCTAGAGCTAAAAAATTAAACAAAGTAGAAGAGCTAAAGGCGTTTAGAACTCCAAAAGAAGCATTTGAACAACTGGAGTTTTATGCCTTAAACGGTTATAACTCTATCAAAGAAGAAGACAAAAATTATTTTTTAAAGTGTTTTGGAATCTACGATAAAGATTCACAAACTCCACAAAAGTTTATGATGCGTGTTCGCATATCAGGAGGCTATCTAAACTCTATTCAAGCTCTGGTTTTAGGGCAAATCGCAAGAGAGTTCGGAGAGGATTATATAGATATCACGACAAGGGCTCAGATAGAGTTTCGCTATCTTGATATAAAAGACATACCTTCAATAATCCAAAAAATGCTCAGTGTGGGAATTACTTCATATCAAACAGGGGTGGACAACTTTAGAAATATCGTAACAGACCCGCTTGATAGCGATGGATTTGATAACGTTTTGCCGTCTTTTGAGATTTTAAAAAAACTAGAGAGCAAATTTTTACACAACTACGAGTGGATCTCTGCACTTCCTAGAAAATTTAACACTTCCATAACAGGCTCAATCTCAAACAGATGCAATGTTTTTGGGCAAGACTGCTGTTTTGTTCTGGCACAAAAGAACGGTGTTTACGGATACAACGTCTATCTTGGCGGAAAAGTTGGCAAAATCGCAAAAAGTGCAGATATTTTTCTTCTCCCAAATGAAGTTGAAACAGCATACGACTCCATTACGGACATCTTTAAGAGATTTGGTTTTAGAGACAACAGAAACAAAAACAGACTCTCTTTTCTCATAGAAGCAGTTGGAATGCGTGAGATAAGCCAAGCCATAAGAGAAAACGCAGGAGTGGATTTTGCAACGGCAGGCGAGACTATGACAAAACTTGATTTTAATGACCCAGAACATGGAAAAGTGCAGCTAAAAAGCGGTGGTTTTGGTGTTCACATGATAATTCCAAGCGGAATACTCAGCGGAAGCGACTTGATGGAAGTTGCATATATAAGCCAAAAACATGGGGATTCACAGATACGATTTGACATAGAGCAGAACCTTTATATTATGGGAGTGAAAGATGTTGAGGAAACACTGCAAGAGGCTATTTTTCAAAAATACAAAAGCGTTGATTCGCTTTATAACAACCATCTCATAGCATGTGCAGGCTCTCAGCACTGCCCATTTGGAGTGATAGAGAACAAAAGCGATGCTATAAAAATGGCTGGGTATCTGGAGAAAAATGTACCCATTGAGAGTGGTAAAGTGCGTATGTACTGGTCGGGATGCGTTAAAGGATGCGGTCTGCATGGAATCGGCGATATCGGTTTTGAGGGTTGCAAAGCAAAAGTAAACGGTGAAATGGAAGGAGCGGTAAATATCTCAATAGGCGGAAAACTCATAAGCGAGGGAGTTGAGGGTTATACGGTTTTAAAGTCCGCTCCGCTTAGATATGCTCATCTTTATGTAGAAACTCTTATGCTGGAGTATAAAAAACATAAGCGTTCAAATGAGAGTTTTGAAGATTTTAGCGAGAGAGTTTTAAAACTCTACACACCCTCTTGCATAGGGTTTGTGATGAAACTCGGAGCATATTTAAGAGAGAAAAAAATCGACATAGATATCGGTTTTAGCGAAAAAACAAATACAGGCAAAAATGAAGAGTTTGAAGTTTTTGAGATAGGACGCAAGATTTACTACAAACTCTCAAACAAAGAGCCATACTCCGCATACGATAGATTTACAAACACTCTAAAGAGCGAAAAACTTGAAGATATCCGTGAGTTGGTTCAAGGCGTAGATGAAAATTTAGCTCTCATGTGTGAGAAAATCTTACATACAAAAGAGCAAAGCAGGGCAGTTGTTTTCTCGGAACTAAATATCTAAGTCTCAAAGAGTTTATGCATTCATCCAAATAAGCAAAACAGCATTAACGATTGTCATAATGATAAAACCTGCTTTATAAAAAGCGAGTCCATGGCTTTTTATAAAAAATCTGTTTTTGAGGAAAAACGGAGCTACTTTTTGTGGATTTTGAAGTTCATAAGCCATCTCTGAGTAGTGGGCATATCGTTTCTCTTTGTCTATGGCGATAGAGCGTAAAATAACACTATCAAGCCAATGCGGTATGTTTTCATTATAAAAACTAGGCGCTTTAGGCTCTTTAAAAATTGGATTTTGAAACGGCTCTATCTCACCGTAAGGGTACTTTTTTGTCAATGAGAGATAGAGTGTGACTCCTAGAGAAAACATTTCGCTTGATTCGCTTATCGCCTCATTTAAAAACCTATCGGGAGAGAGAAAACTAGGCGTTCCTGCCTTTGAACTTATGGAGAAGATTTCTGTGATTGAGCCAAAATCTATAATTTTAAACTCCATCTCCTGTGCTTTTTTTTCTATCATAATATTTTGGGGCTTTATATCACCGTGAACAAGATCGTATCGCAGTAAAAATTGTGACATTTGAAGCAAAATTTTACCAAGATTGATAGCATCATCGATGGTTAATATCTTTTGTTTTAAAAAAGCATGGAGATCCTGACCATCAATTTTTTGCATAACATAGTATCTATAACTTCTATTTTTTGGAATAACCGCCTTTGGAAAGGAAGGGGACTTTAACCTCTTTGCATTCCATGCCTCTTTGACAAAGAGATCAAGCAGATTTTCATCATCTATCGCCTCTTTTGGAGCGAACTTTAGTATGTACTCTTTTGTATTTTTACTTGCTAGCCAAGTATTATCGTTGAAAGATTTTTCCAGTTTATAGCCGTCTATATTTTGCCCAACATGTACGCTTTTTGCAATCGGAAGATTTTGGTGCTTTAATGAAGATTTCTCATCATCTTGCAGTATCTCAAGCACAATGGCTGTAGTATCATCCACCAGATTGTCATACGTAGAATGACTCGCTTTTTTTACAAGCAGGTGCGCACCCAGATAGACATTTTTCTCTATAAGACCGTGACTAAGCGTATTGTAAAGACCGTCGCTGCATAGGAGTATAATGTCATTTTTTGATAAAATATTTTCAAAATAAAATGGCTTTACATTCTTCTCGCCGCCGAGAACATGGGTGAGAATATGGCTTCCCTCATGCTCCACATGGTCTAATGAGAGTTGCATTAAAGAGCCGTTTCTGTGCAGATAAACTCTGCTGTCACCGACATTTGCACCATAGAGTCTGTTGCCCTCTATAACCACCAAAGCTAGCGTTGTTAAAAGTTCGGATCTCTCAAAGTTCGCCATGCCCTCTTCATATAAAATAGAGTTGATGGAGGATATGAACGTGCTGATTGATTTTTCGATACTCCAAGCACGAGGGCGAATCTTAAAGTTATTGAGCAGATAGTTTGTAACTCTTTTTGCAGCCTCGGCACCGGCTTCGGCACTTCCGACACCATCGCAAACTATTGCGATAGTGAGGTTTGAAGTGGAAGTGATAGCGTAAAAATCATCCGTTTTTATATCTCTGCCTTTGGCAAGTCCAAATGCAGAGCTTTTTATGTTAGAGTTTAACATCGGCTAAATCCTACCACCTGCACTTACTCCCCATGTTGTTCTCCATCTTGTTTTTACTAAACTTATTCCAGCAATCGCCAGCAACACGAGTCCGCCAAAGATCAGAAATCCGGCAGAGTATCCTCCAAATGCCTCTTTACTCCATCCAAGAGTATTGATAAGCAGTGTTCCGCCAAGTCCGCCGCCTGCACCGATAAGTCCTGTCATAATGCCGATATCTTTACCGAATCTTTGCGGTACAAGCTGAAAAACTGCCCCGTTTGCCATGCCTAGATTTGCCATGATTAAGAACAGAACCCCAATCGCAAGGTAAAAAGGAAGCGTTACCGAAGCACTTAAAAGCACTAAAGCAAGAACCACTCCAAAGAATATATAAAGCGATTTTACTCCGCCAAATTTATCTGCTATAGCTCCTCCGACAGGACGCAATATAGCTCCTGCAAAAATACAAAGTGCACCGAAATAACCTGCTACGACTTTGACATTTGGCTCGTTTAAAATATCAATTCCAAAAGCACTCATGTCAGCTTGATAAGTGTTCATAAGATAAACTTTCATATATCCTGCAAACCCGACAAACCCTCCAAAACTTACCGCATAAAAAAGGTTAAACCACCAAGTATCTCTGTCTTGAAGCAGTTTGCCGTAATCACGCAGTTTTTTTGGTCGTGGAGTATAAACCTCAAGCGGCGCATCTTTTGCCATAAATATGTAAGCTACAAAAATGATACTCGACAAAACCGCACCGACTAAAAATACGCTCTCCCAACCCCAAAGTTCAGCGATTTTAGGAGCAAAAAGAAAGTCGATTACAACACCGATATTTCCCGCTCCGGCAATTCCAAGAACCGTACCTTGAAGTTTTGGCGGATACCACTGTCCTGCTTGAGGAAGTGCAACGGCAAATGAAGCGCCTGCAAAACCAAGTCCGACGGCTACAACCAAAAGCTCATCATAAGATATGCTTGCGCCTCTAAAATAGGCATAAAACAGAACTATAATAACTAAAAGTTGAGAAGCAAGTGCGGTTTTTTTAGCACCAAATTTATCAACACCAAATCCTAAAACTATACGTAAAATCGCTCCGGCTAAAACGGGAATAGAGAGAAGTGTCGCTTTTTGCGATTCACTAATAACAAATCCGCCAATCGCCAAAGAGTCGGCAATCTCACTAGAGAGTGGTCCAAGCATTGTCCAAACCATGAAACTAAAATCAAAGTACAAAAATGCAGCTAAAAGTGTCGGCCAATGTCCTTGACCTCTTAGTGCGCTAAATCCAGCCATAATAACCTCCTAAAATTGATATGAAAATTATAGTGACAAAATAAAGCCATTTTTACAGTTAACTGATTAAAAAATAGACAAAGATGAAAATAAATATTGATTAAAAAGTAATCTTTTAAAATGGATATGTTCGTTTTAGTGCGTAACATCAGTAAGTATGATAAAATCTCTTTATGAAACTATCACATTTAAAACAAATAACCCTTTACCTGCAAAAATTTACAAAAATCTCTGCGATTTACAGAGTAAGCGACACCGTCATAAAAGTTGCTTTTGACAAGGATGACGAACTCTATTTTGAGATGCAGCGTTCAAACTCCAGAATATTCAAATGTGCTTCTTATGCTCGTTCAAAAGTTTATAATGCGCCATTTGACGTACTTTTGTCCAAACGATTCAGCCGTGCAAACATCCTGCATGTGGAACTTGTAGACGGAGATAAAATCATAAGATTTAAAACCTCTGTAGCATCCGCCTACAAAGAGGAGATGACATATCTGCAGTTTGAATTCACCGGAAAATATACAAATGTGATTATCCTCGATGAAAATGAGACAGTTCTTGAAGCACTCCGACATGTAGATCTCTTGTCATCATTTCGTGAAGTAAGAGTCGGGCAAAAACTCCTAAGCGTTCCGCAAGCTCCGTTTGAGGCAAAAGAGTATCCGATAGATGATGTGGAGCAGTTTTTATACGGCGAATACGAAAAAGAGATGCAGGAGAAACTCTCTTCTTTAAAGAAACAAAAAATTTCACTTCTTTATAAAAAGCTCCAAAAGCTCCAAAAACTTTATGATTCTTTAGAAGATGAAAATGAGCTTGAAGCCGAAGCCGCAAAACAGAACCGTTACGGAAATCTGCTTTTAGCAAATATGCACAACATAAAGCCTTACCAAAGAATGGTGGAGGTGGATGACTATGACGGAACAAAGGTTAAGATAGAGTTTCACAAAGAGTTCTCTTCAGTCGCCATGATGACAAATTCACTCTTTAGCAGAAGCAAAAAAGCAAAACAGAGAGCCTCTCATATGCATATAGAGAGAAGCTCTCTGCTCGCGAAAATGGAACATATAAAGCTTTTTATACATACTGTTGAAGAGGCGAAAGATATCGCAAAAATAGTTCTTCTCTTTCCAAAAAATGTTCAAGCCAAAAAAGTTAAAACCAATGATTCTATCGAGACTTTTTGGATAGAGGGCTATAAAGTAAGCCTTGGAAAAAATGAAAAAGGCAATATCGAACTACTCCAAAATGCCCGCGCAAAGGACATCTGGCTGCACATGAAGGAACGCCCATCCGCTCATGTAATCATCACAACCGATAAGCAAAACATCCCCTTAAATATCATAGAAGCGGCCGCAAGACTTTGCGTTGACTTTACAATGTTTGAAAAAGACAGGTATTTGGTCGATTATACTCCAAGAAGAGAAGTTACCATTCAAAGTGGTGCTAATGTGCTTTACAACAAATACAAAACCGTTGAGGTTGATACGAGGAGCTAGATATGGCAGTGGGTTTAGTCGGCAACGCTATTTATGTAAATCAGCAGACACCGAGTGTTTCATTGGTCGCTACCGCTCATAATAATCGTGTAGATTTCCAAAACATGGTAGCTCAGGTTGCGGCTAAAGAAAAGGAAGATGAAGTTCTTGAAGTTCGCCCGACGGAAGAGAACCAAAAAATTGATCCAGACCGTGAACATACGAAAAATGAAGCGGATCAAGAGACTAAAAGAGCTAAAAAACGTGAAAAAACAGTAGAAAATGAAGAAAAAGAGAGCGAACCGCCTCTTCATATATTAGATATTAAAGTGTGATAGGTTATAATATTTCTTATATTTTTAGAGGATTTTTTATGAATGTTTTTACAAGCTCCAAAGAGAGAGTAGCTACCGGTTTAGCACTTGTCGCAGGAGTTCTTACTATCGGTTTTATAGACAACTTTTTTCTTATGTGGCTCTTTCTTGGGGTAGTTTATATTTTAGCTTTTTATGAGGCGATGAAACTTTTTGATATAAAAAATAGTAATCTAGTCTATTTTGCGGTAGGAATCTGGCTTATTGCAGGGATATACCCTTACGGTGATGACCTTTTTATCTTATCCGGCTTGGCATACGCGGGTGCAGTCGCTTTTAACAGAGATTTGACTTGGAAAAATTTTCTCCCATTCATTTACCCGACGGCAGGTATGCTTTTTATCTTGGCAATGTATCAAGAATACGGTATCGTCTCTCTTTTATGGCTTTTGGTAGTAGTTGCTTTGACAGATATCGGGGCATACGGAGTCGGTAAAAGTATGGGCAAAACTCCTTTTAGTCCAACATCTCCGAACAAAACTCTAGAGGGCGTACTCGGCGGAGTGGCAGTTGCAACAATCGGCGGTATGTTTGTAGGTTTATCTATCGTTGATTTGGGCGTTTCCATTATCATCTCTTTTATGGTCTCTCTTAGCTCGATTTTCGGCGATTTGTATGAGAGTTCACTCAAAAGAACTGCAGGCGTAAAAGACAGCGGATATATTTTACCGGGTCACGGCGGCGTGCTGGATCGTATAGACGGCTACCTATTTGGCTCGATTGTGATGCTAATCCTTATTCGTGGACTCGTGTAGGTGATACTACTCGGCTCTACAGGTTCTATCGGTGTAAACACGCTTGAGGTCGCAAAAAAATTTTCAATTTCGGTTGAAGCACTTGTTGCCGGCAACAATATAGACCTCTTAAACTCCCAGATAAAAGAACACAATCCAAAAATAGTCGTTATTGCAAACAAAGAAGATGTTTACAGAGTAGAACATCCTCATGTTTTTCATGGGCAAGAGGCGATTTTAGATGTTATAAAAAACTCTTCAAGCGAGTTAGTGGTAAATGCGCTTGTCGGGTTTTTGGGACTTCGCCCGACACTCACCGCCCTTGAATGCAAAAAAAGAGTAGCTCTTGCCAACAAAGAGTCACTCGTTGCATGTGGAGCTTTTATAGATACAACCAAAATCCAACCCATAGACAGCGAACATTTCGGACTTTGGTACTTGATGCAAAACCGCCCCGTAGAGAAGATGATAATTACCGCAAGCGGCGGTGCATTTCGTGACTGGGAACTGGAGAGACTTCAACATGCGACGCTTGCAGATACGCAAAATCATCCAAACTGGTCAATGGGTCAAAAAATAACCATTGACAGTGCAACGATGGTAAATAAAATCTTTGAACTCTTAGAGGCAAGATGGCTATTTGGTGAGGGCAAATATGACGCTATCATTGAAACAAAGTCACTCATCCACGCACTTATTGACTTTAAAGACGGCTCAACCACTGCACACTTTGCAAATGCCAGCATGCAGCTCCCCATCGCCTTTGCACTTGATGGCAAAATGCAAGAAAATATCCTCCCACATGTAGACCTGCTCAAAGTAGGCTCATTAGAATTTCGTGAAATAACTACGGATAGATATCCGATTTGGCAGATAAAAGAGGAACTGCTAAAAAAACCGTCTCGCGGCGTAGTGGTAAATGCCGCAAATGAAGCCGCTATCGAGAAGTTTATCTCAGGAAAAATCGGCTTTATGGAGATAGCAAAAACAATCATCCAATCATACGAAAAGTTTGATGCTTTGCCAAAAAGTGTTGATGACGTATTTGCTCTTGATGAAGAAGTAAGACGCTCTATAAGATAGATTTTGTGTTTATATAGTATAGATACCTTTACTTTTATACTATGGCATAGTATAAAATCTCAAGTTATTATACTATTGCAACTTTTTTATATTTAAGCCTAAGGAATTTATAAAAATGAAATTTAATGATTTAGATATGAAAAGTTGGAAAGACTCCGATATAAATACCGATTCTCTTTGGGTTATAAACGAAAGAGATAAAAGCGGAAAACATAAAAATGTTTATCACGGAAACTTTATTCCACAAATCCCAAATCAACTTTTAAAGCGGTACACAAAAGAAAATGAGATAGTTTTAGAACCTTTCATGGGGAGCGGAACAACACTTTTTGAATGTGAAAAACTACATCGTAAATATATAGGTTTTGACATAAATCCACAAATGCTAGAGTATGTCAACAACAGCATGCGTGATGAAAAATATGCTGATAATTTTTACATAAATGACTGCAACTCACTAGATAGTTTACAAGTGGATGAGAATGTAAAAAAAGCAAATGAAAAATTCAACTCCTCACATGTGCAATTCGTTCTTATGCATCCACCTTACATGGATATAGTGAAATTTACAGAAAATGAAAATGATTTATCTCAGATAGATAATATTAATGAGTTTGTGAAAAAGTTTAATAAATTGGACATTAATGGAGAAAAATATTGTGCATAAAGATTTGACATATTCGGAAGCTATTGAGCTAGTCATACTTGATAATGGTGGATATGCACCATTAAAATATATTTACGAAAATATTGAAAAGTACCGAAAAAAAACAGGACTTACACCGGATAATACAATTCAAGAAAGAGTTCAAAGAGACAATAGATTTACAAGAATCGCAAAAGGTATTTATGCTTTGACTGATTTTGTTAACAACTTAGAAAATAGTAATGATAAATATATTGAATTTATAGATAGAGAAGTGGTAATAAAAAATATTGAAAGAGCAGAAACTGAAAAAATTGTAAGTCAAAAAATCAGAATTGGTCAAAATGATTTTAGACAGGTTTTGTTAAAAAGTTTAAAAAAATGCCCAATTACTAATTTAGATGAAAAAAGATTATTAATCGCAAGTCATATCAAGCCTTGGGTATATTGTGATAATAATGAAAGACTTGATATAAACAATGGATTTTTGCTTTCTCCTTTGTTTGATAAGCTTTTTGATAAAAGTGTTGGTCTAATTACATTTACAACAGAAAAAGAAATTTTAATATCAAATAAGTTGACAAAAGAGAATATTCAAAGATTAGGTGTTACGCACAGACAAATTATTGAGGATTTACCAGTTAAAGGTAGAGAAGATTTTTTAGAATATCATAGAAGATATATTTTTCAAGGATAAGAATAAAATGAAAAAATTCAAATATCAACTAGAAGTAGAAGTTGTAATTGATGAGAAAAATATCAATGAAAAATACCCAAATTATAAATGGAATTATGAGTCTTTAGAGCATTTTGCTAATTCTTTAGTTTCTGAAGAAAGTTATGAAGCGGATAAGAATATGTCCAAAGATAGTTTAAAAAAATGGGGATATAGTATTACAAAAAAACAAAATAGGATGCAATAATGTGTTTTAACCAGTTTGTCAAAAAAGTTATAAGCAATGACTTAGAAGATTATAGTTTTGTTTTAAATAAAAACTATATCGGCAACCATGTATTATTGAAAGATAGTGAAGGCTTTATCAATGAACTCAATATTTTAAAACTTATGGAAAGTGGTTTTATCTATCAAAATTACTGCATGGGCAGTGGAAGCGATAGGCAGTATTTTAGTGATGAAAACGGTAAGAAAATCGACACTATTAGATTGAAGATAGAAGAGTGGTATAAAGTCAAAAAGATAGACGATAGCATGTACTATTTTCTGTTGGCTTCACTTTTGGAGAGTGCTGACAAAGTTGCAAATACCGCTTCTGTTTATGGTGCGTATCTAAAACATCTAAAGAAGTCTGCACAAAAGAGGTTGGTTTTAGAGAGTGCACATTTTGGGTTAAGTCAAGGTTTGCATGAGGTGCATAAAGAAGATAGTAATGAGCTAATCAAGAAAATTAAAGGGGATATTTTGTATCTTGACCCGCCTTACAACCAAAGACAGTATGGGGCGAATTATCATCTTTTAAACACTATTGCGCTCTATGACGAGTTTGTTCCAAATGGGAAAACTGGGATGAGAGAGTATAATCGCTCAAACTATTGTAAAAAACAAGAAGTTCATAAAAGTTTTGAAGATCTGATAAAAAATGCGAACTTTCAATATATCTTTTTGAGTTACAACAATGAGGGTATTATGAGTGAAGATGAGGTAAAAAATATCATGTCAAAGTACGGTAAATATGATTTGAAAACGAAAGAGTATCAAAGGTTTAAAGCCGATAAGAGTGAAAATAGAAACCACAAGGCAGATTTGACCTATGAGTATCTGCATATTTTGCAAAAGGATTAGATTTGATATTAAGTATTGAAAGCTCATGTGATGACAGCGCAATCGCCATAACAGAGATTGCCACAAAAAAGCTTATCTTTCATAAAAAGATATCTCAGGAGCTGGAGCACAGTGTTTACGGCGGTGTTGTTCCTGAACTGGCGGCAAGACTTCATGCCGAGGCGCTTCCAAAGATTTTAGAGGAGTGCAAGCCGTATTTTAGTGGCTTAAAAGCGGTTGCAGTTACAACAACTCCGGGGCTTAGCGTTACTCTTGTAGAGGGTGTGATTATGGCAAAAGCCGTCTCTATCGCACTGGGCATTCCGCTCATCGGGGTGAATCACCTTATCGGGCATATCTACTCTCTTTTTATAGAGAAGGAGGCTGTTTTTCCGCTTACCGTTTTGCTAGTTTCGGGCGGACATACGCAGGTTATGGAAGTGGCGAGCTTAGAAGATATAAAAACGGTCGCAAAAAGTATGGATGACAGCTTTGGAGAGAGCTTTGACAAAGTGGCTAAAATGATGAAACTTGGCTATCCGGGAGGTCCGATTATAGAAAAGTTGGCAAAGGAGGGAGATAGAAAAAAGTATAACTTTACCGTTCCGCTGCATCAATCTCCGCTTATTGCTTTTTCATATTCAGGGCTGAAAAATTCGGTACGTTTGGCTGTTGAGGCTTCATGTGAAGATGATTATAAAGATATAGCCGCATCATTTGAGCATGTGGCGACTCTTCACATTATCCAAAAACTCAAAAAATATTTTAAAGAAGCTCCGCCAAAAACCTTTGCTATTGTCGGCGGAGCAAGTGCGAATCTCTATCTCCGTCTCGCTATAGAAGAGCTTTTAAAACCTCATGGTGCAGAGTTGCTTTTAAGTGAATTGAAATATTGTTCGGATAATGCTGCAATGATAGGCAGGGTAGGTGTAGAGATGTACGAAAAAGAGATGTTTAGCTTATGCGATGAAATGGAAGTTTGTCCCAAAAGTGTCATTTAGCTTAAGTGATGCTTAGCATTAAACCCTCTTTTTCTAATTAAGAGTAAAATTATCCGATTTGAAATATACTTCTTTTATCAATAAAAAGTTAAAATATAAAAAAACAAGGGAGTCAAGAATGGCAACTACAAAATTTAAAGGTACAGACGTAGAGTTACTAGGAAATGAAGTAAAAGTAGGCGATAAAGCGCCTGAAGTTACTGTTGTAAATTCAGCAGGTTTGGCTGATGTGGTAGTTGGCGGTGCGCAAGGTGTTAAACAACTAATTATCGTTGTTCCATCACTTGACACTGGTGTATGTGCTACTGAAACTCGTAATTTTAATGCAAGAGCTGCAAAGCTAGAAGGTGTTAAAACTACTGTTGTTTCTATGGATTTACCGTTTGCATCGGGAAGATTTTGTGCAGCTGAGGGAATCGACAAGCTAACGGTTGCATCTGACTTTAGAAACAAAGATTTTGCTAAAGCCTACGGTGTACTTCTTGGCGGTTCGGTTCTTGCAGGTGTTACATGTAGAGCGATTTTTGTGGTTGATGCTGACGGAATTGTAATTTACAAAGAAATCGTTCCTGAAATCACGGAAGAACCTAACTACGACGCTGCTATCGCTGCGGCTAACTAAGAACCATTTTACAGACATAGCTCCAAAGATAATTTCAACAAACTATCTCCTCTCCTAGATAGTTTTACAAAAGAGGTATTTACCGGTACCTCTTTATTCTTCTTGCCATTTATAAATCAAGTTTAAATTTGCTACAATAATCCTATCTATTTTAAGGATTTTAAGCATGAAAAAATTTTTATATACGCTCACATGCACAGCAGTTTTAGCCTCAACCGTTATGGCGGATTTTAGTAGGGTTGAAATGGGTGTCGGTGCATGGACACAAACTCCAAAAGGAAATGCGACTTATACCGATGGCGGAGCAAACGGTCTTTACACTTCAAGTGAAAACAAAGAGACATCTCCATATGTTTGGATGCTCATAAAACATCCTGTTCCGGTACTTCCAAATATTAGGTTGGAGTATGTAAGTTTGGAAGATAAAGGTGTTGCGAGCGGAGAGTTTAAAGACTTTGATATTGGTGCTGCTTCAACTACGCTCTCTTACGATATGAAACAGTATGATATCATCCCGTACTACAATATTCTTGACAACACGGCTTGGATTACTCTAGATCTTGGACTTGATATTAAAATCATTGATGCATCTTACACCGCGGCACCTGCAACTGGATTCGCAGGTTACAGAGACAGCGTGATTTTCCCTGTTCCTCTGTTATACGCAAGAGCAAGAGTTCAGATTCCATCAACGGATCTCGGTCTTGAAGCGGATATAAAGTACATCACGACAGGTGATTCCACTGTTTATGATGCAAGAGCAAAAGTTGATTATACATTAAAGTTTGTTCCCGTTATCCAACCTGCGCTTGAGGTCGGTTACAGAGTTCAAAAGATAGATATCGATGAAGATAGTATTGATGCAAAACTAGACATAGACTTTTCAGGTGTTTATGCGGGTCTAATGGTTCGTTTCTAATCCATCCATTTTCGAGGGTCGTAGCCGTCAGTCGGTCGCACAACCCTCTCTTTTGGCAACTCTTTTACCATAGTTATAACTTCAGCTCCGTTAACGTGATTTTTGCTTATAGAGTTTTCAACTTCAACAAATCCAAATTTTTGAAAATATTTTACTGTCTTTTCGTTATTTAAAACGCTTACGCTAATACGCTCAAAAAGTGCGCCTGCTTCTAAGAAGAGCTGTTCTAACATTGCCGAACCGATGCCTGCTTTTCTAAATTCCGGTTTAACGGCGATTGTAAGTATCGGTGTTTTCTCATCTACAAAACCCTCTGCCTTGTCGTCTTCTTTTAAAAGTCGTATCCAGACACCGCCTGCAATTTTATGCTCGCTAAGAGCGTAAAGTCCGAGATCTTTTGATGATAACCCGTAAAATCTGCTATATATTTCAAGTTGTGGGAAATCTTGAAGCTTTTTGTCAATCTCATCAAGTCGGTAGGCATAGTGAAGCATATCTGTAGCGATTTTTTGCTCTGAAGACCTTAGAAAATAGAGTGTTGGTTTCATTGTGTTTTATATCAGACTAAGTCCGACTTTTCCTTTTTCTTCATCTATTGAGACAACCTCTATTTGAGGCAGATATTGGTTTATTGAGAGAACTTCAAGTGGATGAGAGATTTTTGTTGCACTCATTTTGGATACATGAATCATCCCGTCATTTTTCAGCCCAATGTCTACAAATGCGCCAAAATCGGCAATATTTCTGACAACGCCTGAGACAAAACTCCCGACACTTAGCATTTTAATATCCGTTATGCCGTCCTTAAACGGGATAGGCGGCAACTCTTCTCTTGGATCAAAACCAGGCTTTTGAAGCTCTTTGATAATGTCTTTTAGTGTCTCTTCTCCAACACTTAACTCCGCAGCTTTTTGCTTAACATCAACGGTTGCCAAATCAAGAGCGAGAAGTTTTTTTGCAACTTCGTAACTCTCTGGGTGAATTCCGCTGTTGTCAAAAATATTTTTGCTGTTTTTAATGCGGATAAATCCTACAGCCTGCTCGTATGCTTTTTTGCCTAAACCTTTTACATGTAAGAGCTGCTCTTTTGTTCTATATGCTCCGTTTTCTTCTCTAAAGGCGATGATATTTTGAGCTACTTTTGCCCCGATGCCTGCGATATAAGATAGAAGCGAAAGAGATGCCGAGTTTATGTCTACGCCTACACGGTTTACCAAATCCTGCGTTATATCGGTCAGTTTCTTCTCTAAAAGTTTTTGGTCAACATCATGCTGATACTGCCCGATACCCAAACTCTTCGGATCTATTTTAACCAAAGCCGCCATAGGATCTTGAAGTCTATGGGCGATTGAGATAGCACCCCTGATGGTCACATCAAGGTTTGGATATTCCTGTGCGGCTATCTTTGAAGCAGAGTATACGGATGCCCCTGCTTCTGATACGACAGTATAGTTTAGTTTTGCATTTTCATCTTTGTTGAGTCGTGCAAAAAACTCCTGAGTCTCCCGTGAGCCTGTTCCGTTTCCTATCGCTACACCGGTGATGTTATACTTGTTTGTAAGGAGAAGTACCTTTTTTTTAGAGTTTTCGTAATCTTTCTGCGGCTCCGTAGGATAGATGACACATGACTCCATGTAGTTGCCGTTCTCATCAACGACAGCAAGTTTGCATCCCGTTCTAAAAGCCGGGTCTACTCCTAAAATCACCCTTTTTGTAACCGGTGGAGTCATCAAAAGCTGATTTAAGTTTTTGCCAAAAACAGATATTGCTGCGATATCGGCTCTCTCTTTTAACTCAGCATGCACCTCTCTCTCAATGGAGGGAAGCAGAAGCCGTTTCAGCCCGTCTCTGTAGGCTTCAAAAAGCAGCTCTTTGGACGTTGAAGCGTTACGAGGTATTTTGTACTCTTTTATATTTTGCTCTAACCGCTCTATATCTATAGTTATCTTAACTGAAAGCTCTTTCTCATTTACTCCGCGCATGACGGCAAGATAGCGGTGAGACGGGATGTAAGCAACTTTTTCGCTTTTTCCTACAAAATTTTTAAAAGTCCCGTTTTCATCAAAATTCTTTGTTTTTTTAATCTCTAAAACACCATGGCGAAGCATGTTGCCTCTAATAGCTTCACGCTCACGAGGCAAATCTGCATATCTCTCCGCCAAAATATCCTGCGCACCGGAGATGGCTTCATCAACCGATGTAACATTGCCCTTTACAAACTCTTTGGCTTTTGATTTGAACTCTTCAAGACTCAGCTGTGCTCTTTCTAAAATATCGCAAAGCGGTGTCAGTCCATTTTCTATGGCAGTTGCCGCACGAGAGTTTTTCTTCTCTTTGTATGGACGGTAAATATCCTCCAAAACCCTCAGACTATCAGCTTCATCAATACTTTTTTTGATAGCTTCGCTCAGAGTGGCCCTCTCGGCTATCAGCCTTGACACCTCTTCTTTGCGCTCTAAAAGCTTTTTGGCACTCATGTAGATGGTCTCAAAATCACGAAGCACTTCATCGCTTGCACCGCCCGTCATCTCTTTACGGTAACGGGCTATAAAAGGGATAGTACTACCATCATCTAGAAGTTTTAAAATATTTTCTATATACTCTTTTTTTAAAGCTGTTTTTTTGGCTAGTAAATTTACTAAATTATTAATATTTTTTCCCCTCACACTCTATAAAATCTTTTTCGCTCAGATCCTCCACAAGTGTTTTAAAACTTTTAAGAGCAAACAGTTTTACATCTTCACCCTTTAGAGTTTTTAGCTCATTAGAGAAACCGCCTTTTGAGACAATCACGCAAATATCCGGTGTAAGCTCTGCCAAACCGCATAGTTCTTGAAGTTTTGTAAGGGAACTTTTTTTTGCTTTTGAGTTTGAGTATTTGCATACGCCCGCAATGATTTTACCGGATGCGGTTTTTGCCAAGATATCAATTTGGATATTTCTATCCCAATAACTTCCAATTTCTACAATCGGGTCTTCATTAAAGCTTTTTTTTAGAAGCTCATGAGAGAGTTTGAGAAACAGAAGTTCAGAGAACTCCTGCTCACGGTTTGTAAACCGCTCTTTTGCCTCTTTATAGTCACCCTCTTTTATGGTTTTAAAAAATGGAGATATGAAAGCAAACCAAAAACGCATAAAAGGAGTGCTGAAATTTAGTTTCTCATCAATTTTTTCGTCAGGACTCGGTGGGGATTCAAGTGAATATTCAGCCTTTATAATACCTTTGTCACAAAGCGTATCTATCGCTTCTTCTCCCTCGCCCCTTGAGATACGTGCTCTCTTTAGAGCAGAGTGAACCCGTCCATCTCCAATCGCAACCGCACTTAAAAGTGAGTGGCTTACTTTATCGCTTTTTGTAAACTTTGTGATATCTCCATTGATGTAAGTGTAGTTTTTTAAAATCTTACTCTCGATAAGCTCGCTAAGCGGCTTTGTCGTATCTACACTCCAGCTAGTTCCGCCAAATACGGCAAAATATTTCAAAGCATCTTCAAGATTATTTGGGTTATTTTGAAAACAGAAAGAGCGAAACTGTTGCAAGAGAGTCGGTTTTTTTGACATAAGAAAGCCTTGAGATGATTTTTGAAATTATACAGGAATATTAGAGTTAAAAATTAAAGTTTTTGTAAAAACCGATGTAAATGGCGGCAAAACAGTTATTCAAACTCTGCTTTGAATAAAAGAAAATTAGACTCGTTAGGAGCGGAGATTAATCTTTTCTATATTTAGAAATTCCGCATGCTTGATTTGGCTTGGGCGGATTGTTCTTTAAATAAGTCAAATCTTCCAGCGTTTGGTCTAAAACCCTTTTTTGCTGCAGTAACGGGAGCATACGATTATCTTTTTCATTCATCGGCAAGCTCATGTCTTGAAGAATTGCCTCAACCTCTTTGTCTAAATCTTGTAGTGCATTATTTATATGTTTAATAGAATTCATGGCATTAGTATAACAAAATTTCAAAATATTTGGGTATAATTGCGCTCCAATTTATAAAGGAGTTTCGATGCCAAAGATGAAATCTGTTAAGGGCGCTGTAAAGCGTTTTAAAGTTAAGAAAAATGGTACGGTTAAACGTGGTACAGCGTACAGAAGCCATATCTTAACAAAACAAGATCCAGCTACTCGTACAAAGCAACATAGACCAAAAATCATTGCTAAAGTTGATGAAAAAAATGTTAAGGCTATGATTAACTAATTTTTAGTTAATTCATTTAATCTCCAAACTGAGTTTGGGCAAGTCCACCAAAGCTGTGGCACCTTGATCACAAAAAATGACTAGGTAAAGAAAAAAAGGAAAAATATGCCAAGAGTAAAAACAGGTGTTGTTCGTAGAAGAAGACACAAAAAGATATTAAAATTAGCGAAAGGTTTTTACAGCGGACGCCGTAAACACTATCGTAAAGCAAAAGAGCAACTAGAGCGCTCAATGTACTACTCATTCCGTGACCGTAAGCAAAAGAAACGTGATTTCCGTAAACTATGGATTATCCGTATCAATGCAGCTTGTCGTTTAAACGGAATGAACTATTCATCATTTATTAACGGTCTTAACAAAGGCGGCATCGAACTTGACCGTAAAGTACTTGCTGATATGGCTATGAATGACGCAGCTGGATTTAGTGCAGTTGCAGCAGCTTCAAAAGCAGCATTGGCAAAATAAGCTAAGTTGAGAAGTGTAACTTTTTGTTACGCTTCACTCCTCTAGTTTATGTAAAAAAAGTACGGTATTTCCGGTTGAATTATAATATATCCCCAGTGAAGATTGTCTTGAAACATAAACTCCTCTACCGTTAAAATTTTTCTTATCTCTAAATATTTTACTTAATATTAGAGTATCAAAACCCTCTCCCTCATCTTTTATTGTAGTAGTTATATATTTGCTTGAGTTGTGTGTTATCGTATCTATAGATACAGTTATCTTCTTTTTACAATCTTTTTGTTTCTCTTCTAATGTTGTAAAATAGCTATCCTCACTTAAGAGTTTGTGTTTTGTTACTGAATCTAGTCCAAGATTGCCATGCTCGTAAGCATTCATAAAAAGTTCTGTAAAAACAACGCCTGCATTGTATGAGAGCTTATAATTGCTTGTAAAAGTGCTCCAAATATTTGAATACCAATCATTTGCTTCTTCTAGCGCTTCTAGAGTGCTTGGAAATAACTCTTTTATATGAGAAATGCGGCTATTTATGGTTAGTTGATTTATGAAAATAAAAGTCATATCATCTTCTTGATCATCTATTTTCCAAAGCAATTTTTCTCTAAATTCATCTTTTGTAAAGGATGACGAAAAGTCCTCTTCAATAAAATCCATATATAATTTATTGTCATATCGAACACTGTTTTCTACTACTCCATCACTATAAAATAAAAATTTTATAATTTTTGAAATATCTATATTTGAAATAGTAAAGGTAGTTGTATATTTGCTTAGTGGTGGATTGTTTGACTTTATTTTAGTAATTGTATTATCAATTGATTGGAGAAGTGATGGCGGCATAGCAAATTTTGCATACTCCATTTTTACGCTTTTATAATTAATAATTATGAAATCTATAGAGAGTGCCTCATCATCAAGCAAAATCGGCTTCATATATTCTAATGATAAATCAATTAAATCTTTGATATCAAAATGGGCATGCATTTTATCGACCATGTGGTTGATATATGCTGTCATAAGCATTGAACTAAGTGATGCCGAGAGTCCTTTGCCCATACCGTCTACAATAAAGTAAAATACAATATCTTCATTAATTTTTCTGGCACTATATGAGTCTCCGCTTAGTATGTCTAGCGGCTTGTAGAAAAAGTCTATAAGTGTATTGCACTCACCCTCTATCATCTGATAATAAAAATCATTTCTTAATATATTTAGTTCTTTGGAGAATGCTAAATCTTCTTGATATAAGTTGTATTTTTCCTTTTTTTCAAGCTCTTTTATCTTTTTTTCTCTCTGTACCTTTAAATAATTATCAGCAATTAAGAGTTTTGTAACATTCGCTATCGCCTGCATTACTTCAATTGCAACAATAGGTTTTTTTAAAAAATTATTAACGTTTAGTTGAAGTGCATGAACAATTACATCAACATCTTGTATGGCAGAAACGAGAATAATAGGAATCTCTTTATTGCTCTCTCTGATTTTTTTAATCATGTCGATGCCGTTAAGTACAGGCATGTCATAGTCACTTATAATTAAATCTATATTTTCATTGCTAAATTTTTGGTATCCTTCTTCGCCATTGTTCGCATAAACTATATTTTTCACTAAATCTTCAAAAATTGAATTGTATATAAGCTGGGTGGTTTTGTTATCTTCAACACAAAGAAGTGTTAAAGATTTTAGATACTCAAGTACTGAGTTGTCTATAGGATTGTGCATTAAATTTTAAATTTACTCAGTTCATTTTGTAGTCTGTTTGCATCTGAAGCCAGTTTTGTTGCAGCGCCATCTACTAGATTTCTATGCTCTGTATTTTTTTGAGAAATTTCTATAACCTCATCCATATCGCGAATTAGCTCTTTTGTTTTTGTTGCTATGTATGTACTTTGATGCATAACATCACTAGATTTTTCAGTTGTAATTGCAAGATTCTCTTTTGTTTCTTGAGAGGATTCGATAAGAAGCTGTGCCGAATGTGCTATGCTATTCATATTTTGAGATGTTTCTTGTGTCTCTTCTGAAATTTCAATAACATTTTGCGTAATAAGATTTACGTTTGCACTAATCTCACTAAGACTTTTTTGTGTTCTCTCTGCAAGTTTTCTTACCTCGTCTGCAACTACTGCAAATCCTCTTCCATGCTCTCCTGCACGAGCTGCTTCAATAGCTGCATTAAGCGCAAGCAGGTTTGTTTGGTCTGCTATGTCAGAGATGATTGCCAATACATCTTTGATGTTTTTTGCTTGCTCCGTAAGCGATGAAACTTTACGAACAAGATCTTCTTGATGTACATTTCCTTCTTCAATTGCTTTTACGACAGAATCAAGCTTATCGATAAAACCGTCTAAGACGCTAAATGTCTTTTTCAAATCTTCAGTAACAGTTATAGAAGCTTCTTCTATCGCATCAAGACGATTCCCAACTTCAGTTACTAAAACATTGATACTTGAAATTTTGATGTCCGCAAACTTACCGTTTTTCGTAAGCTCTTCAACTATATCATTGAGAATTTTACTCTCTTGAGATGTTGTAATAGATACATCTTTTGCTTGATAAACACTCTCTTTAAATGCAACAATCATTACATGGAGTGCTCTAGAGATCTGTGAAATTTCATCTTTCCCCTCGACAATAACTTCACATGTCAAATCAAGAGTGCTTGATACACATTCGATTTTTTCTAAAGAGCTGCGAACACTTTTGTTTACACCTTTGCTTACCGTAAAAATTATCGTAAATATTGCAATAGCAAAGAGAGAATAGCTAATTAATGTTATGAGTGCTGACATTTTTTGTTTTGATTCAACACTCTCTAATAGCAAGTTGTTTTGTTTGGCCAACTCATCATCTACCTCTTTTAAAAGATTTATTTTTTGAGTTATTGTTTTAAACCATGCAACGCTATCTATATTAAAACCACCCTCTATGGCTTTTTGCCTAGCAATATCTCTCATCTTATTTACTTCTGCTACAACAGGTGAGTTCATTTTCTGCTCATAAAACGCTTTTGAACTGTCAGTTGCCATTGATAAGTAAGAATCAATAAATGCGTCCTGTTCTGCTACAAGAGTAATCCACTTAGCAAAAATACCATCACCGAATTTATCTGCAGCAAAAGTCCCGCTTAGCACCGCTCTTTCAATCCCTGCACGTTCTTTTGATTTTAAGAAGTTGCTATATGAGCTAAGAGCCTTTACCAACTCAGGTGTATTTGCCAGTTTAGCACTTATAGATACTATATTTAAAATTTTTGTGTTCATGTTAGTATAGTAAGCTACTACATCTTTAAGGCTTATAGAAAGAGCATCAACTTGTGAGCGAATTTGTGATATTTTTTCCATATCTGAATTAAAAGCTGTTATTTCACTATTTAACTCTTTCGGGAAAGAGTCTAAGTTAAGTGTTGCTATATATTTTTTTAGGGTTTCATACTCTTTTGTAGTATCAACTTTCTGTTTTGGCAGTATGTCCCCAAACTGTTTTCCGCCAGATCCTATAAAACCGGCACTAGCACCTCTCTCTTTTTGTGTTTCATGAATTACGATACTTAGCTTTTGTGATAGTACATTTAACTCTTGAGCTTGATAAATAATAGTATTATCTTTGATTGTTTTGCTGAATGTAAGCACAATAATAATAAGTGCAAATGAGACGACTATAGCCGTAATGAGGTTGAGTTTATATTTGATAGTCATTTTAGCTTCTTTTTGCTTTGAAAGTTGATATCAGATTTAAGTCATCTAAAAGATGCAGAAGCTGCTCATTTTTGACATTCATGTAAATATCAATATTGTCTTTTAAAACCAGTTTATTAAAATAACCTATAACCGAAGATGTTATAGAGAGAGAGTCTAATATATTGATGTTTATGAGTTTATTTTCAACAGTCATAGCATCAACTCTCTGCTTAATGTTTTGAAAATCATTAATGCTTTTGATATTACCTTTGATTACAAGGGTGTTTGACGATACCTCTAATTCCATTTTAAGACCTCATTTTTTGTGTGTATTGTAGCAGTTTATAATTTTTATAATTAAAGTTAACTAAAATCTAAGATATTACTTAACCATTCCTTAATTTTTTTCTCATAACCTATATCTTTTAGTTTAACTAAGTTAAGAGGTTTCGAGAGATATTTTTGTTTTACATATCCTCCAAAATCATGTGGGTAAAGATATCCGCTGTTTTCTAAAGAAACCCCGCTTTGTTGTCTTATATTTTTAGGAATATCTAAAATTACTCCGCTTCTTACTGCACTAAGCGCATCATTAATTGCTAAATAGGCCGAGTTCGATTTTGGCGAAGAGGCAAGATAGATAACGGCTTGAGCTAAAATAATTCTAGCCTCAGGATAGCCGATTTTAGAAACACTTGTCATGGCAGAAGTCGCAAGTGTTAAGGCTTGCGGATTTGCATTTCCTATATCTTCGCTGGCTAGTATAACGAGCCTTCTTGCTATAAAATCTGCACTCTCTCCGCCTTCAATTAGTCTTGCCAAATAGTAGATAGCCGCATCCATGTCCGAGCCTCGAACGGATTTTATCATGGCACTTGTAAGATCATAGTGTACACCGGCTTCGCTGCTTCCTGCAATTAGGGCATTTGGTCTGAGTGACTTTAAAAGATTTAGAGTTATATTAGTATTGATATTTGAAGCAAACTCCAAAAGTTTAAGCATAGCTCTTGCGTCTCCGCCACTGCTTGCAACCAAATACTCTTTTGCATCATCTTCACATGTAACGCAACCGTTTGAGAGGGCTTTTTCTAAGAGATCTATTAGTGATTCTTTAGAAATTGGATATAGTTCAAAGAGCATTGAGCGGGAGCGTATAGCCGAAGTGAGTGAAAAAAACGGATTTTCTGTGGATGCGCCTATTATGAGAACAGAGTTGTTTTCCATTACAGGGAGCAGAACCTCTTGCTGATTTTTAGCTAAGCGGTGGACTTCATCTATAAAGATAAGCGGTTTTTGCAGAGCATTTTTGTACTGTTCAAAAATACGTCTTAAATCCTCTATTTTGAGGCTTGTCGCATTGAACTCATAAAACGGCAGTTCCATTTTTTTTGCAATAATTCTTGCGATTGATGTTTTTCCGCATCCGGCAGGACCGAAAAAGAAGCTGTGACCCAGTGCATTTTTTTCACACAAAATTCTAAGCGGAGCATCATTTTTGCTTAAATGGCTCTGTCCTACTAAATCATCAAAATCAGCAGGTCTTAAAAGGTGTGTAAAATCTGCCAACTTAACTCTTCTTTTTAGTTACTTTTTTATCTTTAAAACTCTTTTTTTTATCATCTTTGATAAAAGCCGGTTTTTTGCCGTCTTTGGAAGTGCCTTTTTTCTCATCTTTTTTGAAAGCCGGCTTTTTGCCATCTTTAGGGATGCTTTTTTTATTTTCTTTAAAACTCGGTTTCTCACTCTTTTTAGAGCTTGGTTTTTTTTCATCGTCAAGCTCTGCTTTTTTCTCATCTTTTAAAAATTTTGCTAGAGCCGAATACTCGCTGCGGCTTAAAAATCTACTTTTCCCCGTAGGAAGATTGTTTAGTTTGATTTCAGCAAAGCTTATTCTTTTAAGGTCTACAACCTCAGCTCCAAAATGAGCGAAAAATCTTCTAAGTTCTCGATTTTGTCCCTCGTTGATTGCCACTTTTAAAACAGAGTAGTTAGGCTGGTTCTTTTGAACCATGAAGCCGATAAAAGGTTTAAACTCCATATGTGTTACTTTAGAGTGGCTATGCCCGCCTGCAGAGGCATCTTCAAGCGTCATACCGTTTAACATGGCATCTTCCATGTCAGGAGTAACTTCGCCTTTGATTTTCATCTTATAAATTCTCTCCAAATCCGACTCCATGAGAGCTGAAGCAACTTTTGAAGCGTCTGTTAGAAGAAGCAAGCCCTCAGAAGCGTAGTCAAGTCTGCCAACCGGAACATAATGCTTGTACTCTTTGCCTAGAGTGTCATAGATGGTTTTTCGCCCTTTAGGGTCAGTTTTTGTTACAAGCTCGCCTTTTGGCTTGTTGTAGACTATAACTGTATATTTATCTCTCGGTGTTACCTGTTTACCGCTTACATAAACGATATCTACACCCTCATATATATCTGTAGCAGGATTGTCTTGAATCTCTCCATTAACCCTGACAAATCCGTCTTGTATGACTTTGTCAGCTTCTCTTCTTGAGTAGCTTGAGTGATGTGCTATGTATTTGTTTAATCTCATGAAATGCCTTTTTCTATCAAAGTATGGATATGAAGCATGCCATGAACTCTTTTTTGTTTATCCGTTACAACTAAAAGCTGTATCTTCATCTCTTCTATCATTACAAGTGCTTCGCTTGCAAGTATATTTTCATCCTCTATGGTTTTCGGGTTTAGTGTTGCGTATTTTAAAACATTCTCTTCTAGCGAAAAATCATCGTTCATAAGCGCTCGGCGGATATCTCCGTCACTCACAAGTGCTAGAAGTCTATTTTGCTCATCTGTAATTAAAACTGTTCCGAGTCTGCCTTCGCTGATTTTTACAATCGCATCTTTTACTTTTGTTTGGCTGCCAATTATCGGCAAATCTTTTGTTCTCATCAAATCTTTAACTTTTACAAAAAGCTGTTTTCCAAGAGATCCGCCCGGATGAAATGAGGCAAAATCGCTCTTTTTAAAATTTTTTGCACGCATTAAACAGACTGCAAGTGCATCGCCTAGAGCAAGCGTAAGTGTAGTAGAACTTGTCGGTGCGATATTTAGCGGACATGCCTCTTTTTCAACGATAACATCAATTACAACATCACTGTATCTTCCAAGCGTAGAGTTTCTATCTCTTGTCATACCGATAAGCGGAGTGTCAAATCTTTTTATATGCGGAAGAATAGAGCTTAACTCTTCGCTTTCTCCGCTGTAGCTGATAGCCAAAACAACATCATCTTTGCCGATCATTCCCAAATCGCCATGCAGTGCTTCTGTCGGATGAAGAAAAAAACTAGGAGTTCCCGTAGAGGCAAATGTCGCCGCCATCTTAGCTCCGATAAGTCCTGATTTTCCTACGCCCGTAACGATAAGTTTTCCTCTGCATGAGAGAATGATTTCGACTGCTTTGTCAAAAACATCACCGATATTTTGGGCACTATCTAAGAGTGTTTGAGCTTCGATTTTGAGGGTTTCTTGTGCTATTTGTCTGTAATTCATAACGCAATTATATCCTTTTTGAATGCAAAAGCGTAAGGTAGTTTAGTGCTTAATTAATTAGAGATAAGATATAATATTTCAAAAAAGATTTTAGAGGAAAAAAAATGAGAGATATATTAGGCAAGTATGTAAGCAGTATAAATACATTAAAAGTAGAAGAGAGAGTTTTGTATCTAAATACGCTGATTTTAGCGGAAGAAGGTGCCGGTAAAACCAATCTTGCATGTAAGATTAGAAACTATGTTATTGACAGTGATGTAGCAACACTCTATTTGGATTTTGCCAACTCTGAGGTAGAGAATATTGAGTTAAGATACAAAGATGAGCATTTCAACTACATAAGATTTGATGAAAGCGATGAGTTTCAAGAAGAGTTCAATAAGCTTGTGGATGCAAAAAAACATATCTATATGGCTGTGGATCCGGCTTACTTCTCAAACAAAAGAGATATAAAAAGCAAGCTTACTGAAACGTTGCAAATCAGAGGGCTTTTAGATAATTACTACTACTTTTTCCATGATATCGAGAATTTAAACGGTTTTTATACTAAATTTGAAGACTTTTTGCTCTACATGTTAAACTTTTTAAATCTCAAAAAATACGGACTCACATTTCTAACACAGCCGCACTCTACGTTTGAAAATCCGCAGATCAAACTTCTTTTTACTTTCTTATATCTTGGAAAATGCTCGACTTTTGAATATTTTAACACGGCAAATTTGAAAAAATTACCGAAAAACAGATTTTTCTATCAGTACAGAACAAACTACAAAACGCTTCTATTTAACGATATTAAGAGCAATATAGTTCAGATAGATGAGTACTCTTTTGAAGTGTAGTGATGCAAAAACTTTTTGATGAGGTAGCATCTTTAGATAGAAGATGTTACGAGGAGTTTTTTTTAAGCGAAGATATTTTAATGGAGCATGCCGCTAGCGGTATGGCTTCTTATATCCGCCAAAACTTCTCAAAAAACTCAAAAATTATCGTAGTATGCGGGAGCGGCAACAATGGTGCTGATGGCGTTGCTCTTGCAAGACTTCTGCATAAAAGTTACGATATTTCCATTTTTTGGGCAAAAAGACCTACGTCTAAAATGGCTCTTTTGCAAGAAAAACGTGCTCAGAACATAGGTGTTCTAGAGTGTGAAGAACTTTGCGGATGTGATGTTTTAGTTGATGCAATTATCGGAACAGGTTTTAATGGCGAACTAAGCGATGAGATGTCTATTTTGATTGATGAGATGAACTCTCTAGACGCGCTTAAAATCGCATGTGATATTCCATCAGCTTTTACTTTTAGAGCAGATGTTACACTCACAATGGGTGCTCTAAAAAAGAGCCTTTATCTAGATGAGGTTAAAGATGTTGTCGGTAAGATAGAAGTTGTAAGTCTCGGAGTTGAGAGAGAGATTTATGAAAAAGAGAGTAGTTGGAATCTTCTAGATTTGGAAGATCTTAAACTTCCGACAAGATTAAAAAAAGATTCTCACAAAGGAAGCTACGGACATTTAGCGCTTGCAAGCGGAGAGAAGAGCGGTGCTAGCATTATAAGTGCTCTTTGTGCTCTTAGATTTGGAAGCGGTTTAGTAACGCTTGTGGGGTTTGAAAAGATAGAGATACCGCATACTCTCATGTACTCACATGAAGTGCCAAAAAATGCGACCGCTTTGGCTTTGGGAATGGGGCTTGGTGTAGAGTTTAGCGAACTGGAACTTGCTAAGTTTTTAGATAATACACTAGCACTTATAGCTGATGCGGATATTTTTTATATGCCTGCAGTTTTGGAGATATTAAAAAGAGAGAATGTTGTCATAACTCCGCATCCAAAAGAGTTTACTTCACTTTTAAAAATTACGAAAATTGCTGATATTTCGGTTGATGAATTACAAAAAGAGCGTTTTAAATATGCAGAGATATTTTGTGCAAAGTTTCCAAATGTCGTGTTACTTTTAAAGGGTGCGAATGTCATCATCGGCAAAAACAGCAACTTTTTTATAAATCCGCATGGAAGTGCCGCTTTAGCAAAAGGCGGAAGCGGAGATGTCTTAAGCGGGCTTGTCGGCTCGCTTCTGGCTCAGGGATATAGTGCACTTGATGCCACAATACACGGTTCGTTAACACATGTTAAACTTGCATTAAATTATAAGGGTAATGATTTTTCACTTACTCCGGATGATTTGATAAATGAAATAAGCAAATTATAAATTTATAACTAGGAATAAAAATGAGAGATATCTTAAAAATCGGAAAATATGAGTTAAACAGCCGCCTAATTGTCGGAAGCGGAAAATATAAAGATTTTCAAACTACAAAAGAGGCGACTTTGATAAGCGGAAGCGAACTTATTACGGTTGCAGTTCGTCGTTTAAATATAACAGATCCCGATAAAGAAAATTTGCGAGATACATTTAAAGGTACAAATGTAAAATTTTTACCAAATTCTGCAGGATGCACGACAGCTGAAGAGGCTATTACGACTTTTAGGCTCACAAGAGAGGCAACGGGAATTGACCTAATTAAACTAGAAGTTATCGGAGATACTCAAAAAACTCTCTATCCGGATGTTTTAGAGACGATTAAAGCATGTGAAATTTTGGCTCGTGAGGGGTTTACCATTATGGCTTACACTTCGGATGACCCGATTATGGCAAAGCGTCTTGAAGATGCCGGAGCTCATGCAATAATGCCTCTTGCCGCACCGATAGGAAGCGGACTTGGAATCCAAAATCCGTACAACATCGTATTTATCCGTGAAGCAGTAGGTGTTCCGGTAATAGTTGATGCCGGAATAGGGTGTGCAAGCGATGCCGCTTATGCTATGGAACTCGGAGCTGATGGGGTTTTAACAAACACCGCCATTGCAGGAGCGCAAAATCCTATTCTAATGGCTGAGGCTATGAAACATGCCGTTATTGCAGGAAGAATGAGTTATCTCTCCGGAAGAATTGCAAAACGCCCTTATGCAACTGCCTCTTCGCCTGTAAATGGGATGATACAGTTTTAATATATAGTTTTGTGCTAACTTTTAGCACAAAACTTATTTCTGCCGCTCTCTTTTGCTCGGTATAGTTCATCATCTGCTATTTTTAAAAAATCTTCTTTTGATATATCTTCATCGCTCTCTTTTATAGAAAGCCCTGCACTTATGGTTACAAACTCTGCTACAGTTGAATATTTGTGCTCTATTTTGAGATTTGCAACTGCATCTATTAGGGATTGAACAACTTTTTTTGCTCCATCTCTATCTATATCTTTAAGCAAAACAACAAACTCCTCTCCTCCATATCTTGAAACAGTGTCTGTCGGACGTTTTAAATTTTTTCTCAATGTCTGAGCAACTTTTCTGAGGCACTCGTCTCCCTGCCAATGTCCATAATTATCATTATAAAGCTTAAAAAAATCAACATCTATCATAATAAGAGCAAGACTTTTTTTATCTCTTAATATTTCTCTGTATTTTTTTTCAAAATTTTCATTAAAAAATCTTCTGTTTGGGATATTTGTCAGACTGTCAATCATTGATAATTCTTCGAGTTTGTCGCTTTTTAGTTTCAAATCCATATGATTTTTTACTCTAATCTTAATAATGGCAGGATGAAACGGCTTTTTAATATAATCTATAGCACCTAAGTTTAAGCCGTACTCCTCGTCCATTGTGTCATTTTTGGCAGTAACAAATATGATAGGGATGTTTCTTGTTTCCGAAGAGCTTTTTAATATATTACAAACGTCATACCCGTTCATTTGCGGCATCTCAATATCTAAGAGAATAAGATCGGGTTTTTCTTTGCTTTTTGCTATCTCAAGTGCTCTTTGTCCACTTTTTGCTATTTTAATTTTATAGCTGTTCTGAAGCAGATCTGATAAAATAGCAATATTCGCAGCCATATCATCTACTATTAAAACTGTAGGTATATACTCTTCTTCTCTCATGCTTTCCACTCTTTCATAATGTTATATGCCTTGTCATAATCAAACTCATCCATCGCTTCCATCCATAATCCAAGTTCATAGCTGTTTATTTTATCTTTAAGTCCGCTAAAGAGCATCTGCTGCTTTTGTGTTTGAATCATTGTTCCGATTTTAACATTTTTTAGCGTTTCTTGAAATAAATTTTGTAACTCGTCATCATTGAGAGCTGCTTCATGTGATACGACATTGGTATCCATGTGCATAGATTTAATCTCTGTTTTTAGTGCATCCATGGCACTCTGAAGAGCATCTATACTCTCTTTTGAAACAATAGAGCTTTTTTTATAGTTGTTGTATATCAGATTACATATTGATGAAAGTGCTTTTGCTCCAATATTTCCGCTTACACCTTTTAGTGCATGGATAAGCGGTGCGGCAGATGGATCATTTTGAGAGAGCAAAGTAGGTAAAGATGCAAACTCATTTTCTAACTCTATAAGGAATTTTGATAGGATTTTATGCAACAGCTCTTTGTTGGAATTTACTATATTCAGAGCATATTCGATATCAAGAATTGCACTATTTTGCTCTAGTATCTTTTTCTCTTCTTTATCTGCAATGTTTATAGACACATTGCACCATTTGGCTACCGTTTTAAGCATTTCATTGCTGTTGATAGGTTTTGGTAGATGGTCATTCATCCCAACGCTAAGCACCTTTTCTCTATCTTCAACCATTGCGGCGGCAGTCAGAGCGATTATAGGGATATTTTTATCATGCTCTCGGATAACGGTTGTTGCTTCATAACCGTTCATGATGGGCATCTGAAGATCCATGAGTATAATATTGAAGTAGTTAGGTTTTGACAAAAATATGTTAACTGCCTCTTTTCCGTTATTTGCAACTACAGCTTCAATTTTTACTTTTTTAAGTATTGCAAGAGCTACTTCTTGATTTATTTCGTTATCTTCTACCAGCAGAACATTTATGTTGCTCAAATCAGGAAAATCTTCAACACTGCTTACATTTACCATATTTAGCTCATCTACTGTTTCTAACTTATTTTCATCCCATGAATCAATGCCCAATTCTATCTCAAAACTAAATGTTGAGCCGATACCTCTTTGGCTATCTACGTTTAGTCTTCCGCCCATAGCCTCAACTAATCTTGTTGATATAGAGAGTCCAAGCCCTGTTCCGCCATATTTACGAGTTGTTGAATTATCAGCTTGAGAAAACGGTGCAAAAAGTTTTGATATATCTTCACCAGCTATGCCGATTCCCGTATCGCTTACGCTAAAATTTATTACGGCACTATGTTTATACTGCTGTTTTAGCTCAATAGATAGCGCTACATGCCCTTCATTTGTAAATTTTAGTGCATTACTAAGAAGGTTTACTAAGACTTGATTGATTCTAAGCTCATCTCCAACAACCATCCTAGGGGTTGTGCCTTTTAGTTCAAAAAAGAGCTTCAGCCCTTTGTTGATGGCATTTTGTGTAAAAATCATCTTTAGCTTCGAGAGAACATTTCCTAAATTAAACTCTCTATGCTCAATCTCCATTTTGTTCGCTTCAATTTTTGAGTAATCTAGTATATCGTTTATGATACCAAGAAGCATTTTTGAAGAGCCGTGGATTTTTTGGAGATAATCTTTCTCTTTGGCACTCAAATTTGCATCAAGCATAAGTTCGCTAAGACCTAAAATAGCATTCATTGGTGTTCGTATTTCATGGCTCATATTTGCTAAAAAATCACTTTTCGCAAGATTCGCTCTGTCGGCTTCTTCTTTTGCCTCTTTTAGTGCTTCCTCGTTTTTTTTCAGCTCAGTAAGATTTCGTCCTACTCCAAGCACACCCAAAATAGTGCCATTTTTATCTTTTACCGCTGTTTTTGTTGTCTGAAGATACTCTGTATGACCATCTATCGCAAATGGAATCTCTTCAAAATTTGTAAGCGGAACTTCTGAATGCATAGCATTTTTATCATGTTCTCTGAAGAAATCAGCTAGTTCTTTTGAAACAAAATCATAATCTGTTTTACCATAAATTTTCTCTTTTGGTGCTCCAAAAAACTCTTCAAAACGTTTGTTGCAGGTAATATAAACACCATCTGCATCTTTCATCCATACCAAATCCGGAATAGACTGCAAAAGAGACTCAAGCTGATTATTTAGGCTCGCCAGCTCCTCCTGCTCTAATTTTCTAGCCGTTATGTCTTGATGAGTTCCCGACATAAGCACCGGTTTGCCATCTTTACTCCATTGAGATACTTTTCCTCTGTCTAGCACCCAAATCCAATGACCGTCTTTGTGCTTCATGCGACTTTCACACTCATAGTAGTCAAGCTCACCGCTAAAGTGTCTCTCAAGCATTTTCTTTGACTCTAAAAAATCATCCGGATGAGTATATTTTATCCAAGTATCTATGCTAATCGGAAATAGCTCTTCTAGTGTATATCCAATAATCTCCGCCCATCTCTCATTAAAAACAACATTGCCAATTTCAATATCCCACTCCCATGTACCTACATTTGTACCCTCTATAATGGAGTCAAGCCTCTGTTTTTGGAACCTAAGATCTCTCTGATATCTTTTTATTTGAGTAATATCTCTGTGAACGCTTAAAAGGTATGTTTTGTTTTCAATATAAATAAGCCTTACCGATACTCCAATATCTAAAATAACTCCCTCTTTTGTGCGATGTTTTGTTTCAAAATTATCTTCTTTATTTTCATAAATAAATTTAATATGTTCTTGAATATCACTTTGTGTTTCAATCGCGTCATATTTGTTAATAGGTAATTTTTCAAATTCATCAGCACTGTAACCTAGTTGAACATTTGCTACTTTGTTAAATTTATAAGGCAACTGCGTCTCTATATCGGTAATGACTATAGCATCTGGAAACATCTCAAATAGCGTTCTAAAGAGATTTTCACTTTTTTCAAGCTCTTTCTGTTTTTCTAAGAGATCGCTGATATCTCTAAAAACAACTATTGCTCCATCGTTGTTTGCCGGCGTAACTGTTAAATTTACAGGGAGATGAGATCCGTCTTTTTTTATAAAATATTCATCAAAATTTCTTGTTACTTTATCTTTTGAGGTAAGATAAATTGGGCACTCATCAACATCATACTCCTCTTTTTTAGGTTTGTGATGATGAAAAAGATGATGTTGATTTTTGTGTAAAATTTCTTTTTCGTTATATCCGAGCATATCAAGTGCTTTTTTATTTATCCATGTACAGTTTCCGTCTTTGTCAATTCCATATACTCCCTCTCCCATGTTTGAGAGAAGTGAACTAAAAAGATCCTTATTCTTTTTTTCGCGAATATGGTAAAAAAGTCCTAATAATAAAGAGAACGCTATTGCCAAAAGCTCGATTTTATACTGATGCATAATATCGAGAATGGTTACTTTTGCGGCTTTATCAAACGGAGGAAGCCTAAGAGCACGAGAGAGTTCCTCAGTTTCAAGATAATCCGCAGGCAGAGTATAATCATAAATTCCGGTATTTTTCATTGACTCTGTAGGCTTAATAGAAAAAAGAGCAGATATAAATATTTTTACGTCGTCTTCATTCATGTACGGCATTGAAAAAACAGGCCACTCAGGATAGAGCTTTGTAGAGATCTTATATGGATGATAAGGATTGCTCTGTTCGTTTATAATCCTAATAGCGTCATTTTTGAGTTCACCTTTAGCCGTCATTTCTTCTAAAATGCCGTCACGTATAAATCCGACATCCGCTTCTTTGCTTAAAATTGCTCGCACTACGTCCTGATGAGAGCCTTTTAGTTCTATAATTTTTTTACTCTTTTCTTCAATATCGATACCTTTTAGATAAAGCTCATATGCTTGAGCTCTAAAACCGCCCATATGTTTTTTGCTGGGAGCAACTATAGTTTTGTTTTTTAAATCCTCAAGAGTTTGCAGCGGACTATCTTTTCTTACGATGATAACACCCGCTAATTTGCTTGTTACAATACCTTCTTTAAATCCTCTTAGAGTAGCGATTGCGCCACTTAAATCATACTGTTGTCTTATGTGTAAAAAGTGAATAGGATTTGTAGTTACGATATCAAGTTGTCTGTTTTTAATCTTCTCATTCATCTCTTCCTGAGTTAAAACTTCCAAAATTACACGATTATCAAGTTTTTCATTAAGATAATTAACAAGATTTTGATATTGCTTTTTCGTATCTTCAACCTCTTTGTAGGCAAAAACACCGAATCTGATATTTTCTTTTGCATAAAGATGCGTAAAAAGAAGTAAAAAAAAGAAGATAAATAATAATTTTTTCATAATTTCAACTTATTTATAGATATGTTAATATCTCATATTACATCGAATATTATTAAAGTATATGTAAAATTTACGGTGTTTCTATATTTTTTGAGAGATGTGTCATAAGAAGTAACTGCCCCATCCCTTCAAAAAACTTCTCTATACCCTCATCATTGTATTGCATGGCTTTTTGAAGTGCTGCTAAAAAAGCAAGTTGTGAAGCATTGGATGCCATCATAAAGGTTTCTATGATATACCCAAATGAGAGCGTGTGAACTTCTCCGTTAACATCAAAATCAATCTCTGAGTTTAAATTGATATCGTTTGAAGTTAAAAGTTCTTTACAGCTATGTTCTATTTCATTCATCACAAAACCTCTCTAGCAAATTTACAGATTTTTAATTTTTAGTATCTATATATTTAAGATGTTTTATTACATCTTAAAACACTATGCAAGCATTGTAACAAACAAATTTAAAGAAATTAATAAATTTTTTTAAAATTGTGTCATTATGCTATTGACTTTTCAAAAGTAATTAACTATAATTTCGCCTCATTAATCAGCTGCAAGGTTGGTTTAATGTGTAGGTCGGGGTGTAGCTCAGTATGGTTAGAGTACTTGGTTTGGGACCAAGGGGCCGAAGGTTCGAGTCCTTTCACCCCGACCATTTTATATTTTTTAAAAACATGGTGGGATTAGCTCAGTTGGTTAGAGCATTGGTTTGTGGTGCCGAGGGTCACGGGTTCGAGCCCCGCATCCCACCCCATAATAAAAAAATATAAAAAAATATAAAAAAATAATAAACTTTGTGGCGTTCGTGGCTCAATTGGATAGAGTTTCGGACTTCGGATCCGACGGTTATAGGTTCGAATCCTATCGGGCGCACCATTTTTATGAATGTATGCGTCCTTAGCTCAGCTGGATAGAGCAATGCCCTTCTAAGGCATCGGTCAGAGGTTCGAATCCTCTAGGGCGTACCACTTTTTTTAATTGTTAACTACCATGTGCGGATGTGGTGAAATGGCAGACACGCTAGACTTAGGATCTAGTGCCGTAAGGTGTGGAGGTTCAAGTCCTCTCATCCGCACCACTTATATAGCTTTCAGGCTACAATCTACAAATATTTTAATCTCTTAGATATAATAATCTCATAATTTTAAATAGTATAATTTGAACAATTTTCATAGTTAGACTTATTAATGGGGATATCTCTTAATTAGGAATATGAGGCTTAAGCCTCATATTTTAAGCGATTAGCAAATAATCAGTTGTTGCAGTTACGTTGATACCAACTATGTCAGCGTCTGTAGTAGTATCAGATAAAACGGTAGAATCTTCTACTGTATTATCGCTCTCATCTACTAAGTCAGTATCTTCTTCTGCATCATAATTATCATCTGAAGAATCTAGTTTAAACCAGCCTGAAGGAAGATGCTCATCAAGTCCATGCGGCGATTTCCCTTCCAATCCTGCCGGAATATTAACGGTAACATCAATATCATCCAATCCAGCTTCTGCAAAAAGCTCTTCAATCAAATCAGCGGCTGATACTGCCCGTTCTGTAATAGAAAGTTCATCTTCTGTCGGTTGACGGCCTAATACCCCATGGTACAAAAGAGTCGTTTCCACGTCACTCGAAGTTTGTAGAATATTCTCTTCTGATTCACTGAATTGATAAACAAGTTCGGCTCTACTCATTCCACTTTGTAATTGACTCGTCCAGTAATCAACCTCATCGGATTCCACTATTTCTCGCCCCAAAAGATTTGAGTATAACGAAGTTACGAATGATGTATCATCTAAAGAGGTGCTATAAACAGCTTGTGTCTCCTCAGCTTGTAAAAAAGAATCTGCTATTTCTTCGACTTCTTTCCCATGGCGGTGTTCAGAGATCCAGTACTCAAGTCCAGCTTGATCAGGAATCCTATTAAGTAATGAATAGTAGAGTCTTGCTATTGGCTCAACACTTCCTGAAAACTCTTCACTTTCTACAAAAGATTGAGTGGCTTCGGCCAACGTCATAGTGCCTGCATCAATTTGCTCAGTCCAGTAATTAAGACCCTCTTCATCTGCTTCTCTATATAAATAATTACTATATAAATCAGCAACGGCAATTTCGGTTGTAGTAGCAACAGCATTAGAATCTGTTGTTAAGGTATTTTCGGATGTTAAATCAACTATAGTTTCAGAACTGATTGGTAAAATTGTAGTAGTGTCGCTCATTGGACTCTCCTTATGTAATTAAATCACGAGAGTGCCACATAGACAGTTAAATGACTATCTGGCGGCTCCGCTGTCATAGGTTATGGTTAAACCGCTTAGACCGGTGGCTTTGCGTCCTCAACTTTCGTGTGAGTTTGCCTTTATTCAGAAATAGCCAGAATGATATGCTATTAAATCGAAATTAAATATTAACCAGATATATTAAACAAAATTTTTAATATATAAAGTTTAAATAGGTAAAGTACTATTGTTTTTATCATATAGTTAAAATATTGATACTCTATAATTATATAACTTAGTTTTGCATCTTTGAGATCTCTTTATAAAATCTATCTAGACCCATTTTTGCTTTTCTGTCAAAGTCGTATGAGATATGTTTTAGGTAACTAAGTATATCGGCTTGTGATATTTTAGTTCTTCTGGATGCTTCATTTAAAATATATCTTGGAATTTTTACTCTGCTTTTTAGGAAGTTTTTTTCAATTTTTTTGTAGAGATCTCTATCTTTGTGATAGCATAAAAGTGCGAAGACGAAAGGGAGGTTGTATCTTTCATTCCACATTTTTGCCAGATCTACATGTGGTTTGTTTTGCAGATAATACCTGAGTGCTTTATCGCCTATAAGAACTTCTCCTTGAACTTTTAATATTTTTGCTAAAACATTAGAAGTTTCGGACTCTTTGTCGCTTACATCATTTACATGCGGAACTACCAAGACGCTTAACACCTCTTTTTTTGCGATAATTCCCAAGTTTACGTTTTTATGATTTTTTGCGCGAATGCTGGAAATAAATGCGGCATCAACCCTGCGTGAGAGAAATTTTTTATTTGTTTTTGCAGGGACGCCTTTGTAGTAGTTCATGCTCATGCTCTGCTGCGAGCTTTTTGTAAATCGTTTCATAAAAACATGAAAAGGCAAAAGATTTAGATACTCAATTTTTCCAAAAACCACACACTTCTCCACTCTGTAATTGGGCAAATTATACAGCTCTTAACCTATAAAAAAGATGAGTTTGATATAATCTTGAAAGTAAAAATAGTTATGGAGCGATATTTTGGTAAGAGTAGAATTTTTAGGTCCGATACAAAAAGAGCCTCTCATGTTGGAGATAACAAACTTAAGCGAGCTGGCAAATATATTGCAAGGCGATAAAGAGATGCATGTGTGGCTTGAAAATTCTGCTGTTGCCGTTAATGATATGCTTGTTAGCAGCAGAGACATTGAACTCAAAGACGGAGATAGAGTTGCTCTACTACCGCCTGTTTGCGGAGGTTGAGGTATGCTTTATCTATATGATGGAGCACTAAATGTTCCTGAGATTCTAAAAGATTGGTACGAGCAAGAGGCAAAAAGCAACTATGGGGCATATATTCCATTTGTTGGAACTGTTAGAAGTGAAGACGGCATTGAGGGACTCAGTTTTGATATTTATGAACCGATACTAAAAAGCTGGTTTGAAGCATGGCAAGAGAGAGCAAAAGTAAAGGGTGCAGTTATAAAAATGGCTCACTCTCGCGGAGATGTAATGCTTCATGAGTCCTCTTACATAGCGGCTGTTTTTTCACCTAAACGACGTGTCGCATTAGAGTTTATTGATGAGTTTGTAGAAGATTTTAAGGCATCTGCTCCTATTTGGAAATATGATTTAAAGGGCGGTAAAAGAGTTTATGCACTTGAACGTTCAACTGCTATAAAAGGGAGCGGAATCCTAAAATGAGCCTATTATCTTACGAAACAAGCCAAAATATGCTTGATCTGCTTCAGGTGAATTCTTCAAGAAAAGAGAACGTACCTCTAAGTTCGTCTCTTGGAAGGGTATTGGCTGAAGATGTTATAGCCCAGTATAACGATCCGCAGTTTCCTACAGCTTCTATGGATGGATATGCCGTAATCCACGATGATTTAGAGAGTAAAAGCATAGTGATTTTAGGGGATAATCCTGCAGGAAGTGATGAAAAGAGAACCATAAAAAATGGTGAATGTATAAAAACTTTTACGGGTTCAAAAATGCCTCATGGTGCCGATACTCTTATTCAGATAGAAAATGTAACTGTAGAAGATGGGCGTATAATTATAAACGAGAGCGTTACATGTGGCTCATCTGTTCGCCCAATAGGTGAGGGATATCGAGCCGGAGACGTACTTATAAAAAAAGGCACAAAGATAGGTTTTGTTGAGATAGGCGTAATGGCGGCATTAAACCGTGTTATGGTAAAAGTCGCACTCAAACCTCGTGTTGCGGTTGTCTCAACCGGAAGCGAGATCTTAGATCTAGGTGCAAGCAGTGAAAATGAAGCACAAATCAGAAGTTCAAATAACTACACTCTTGCAGCACTTTTTGAACAAGCCGGAGCAGAGGTCGTGCAGCTGGGAACGGTAGATGATGATAAAAATTCAATTATGCAGACATTTAAAAATGCGCTAAGCTGTGCTGATATTTTGGTTAGTACAGGCGGTGTAAGTGTCGGAGATTACGATTTTGTTAAAGATATCGTGCCTCGTCTTGGCGCTGAAGTTGTCTATAAAGGCGTGGCGATAAAACCGGGCAAACATATTTTAGTGGCACAAAAAGAGGAGAAGTTTATTCTAGCTCTTCCCGGATTTGCCTACTCATCGACTGTAACGGCGATACTCTATGTTCTTCCGTTGATAGCTAAAATGTTGGGTCGTGAGAGTGCATATAAAACCGTTGCAGCAAAACTAAGCGAAGATTTTACAAAAAGAAGTAAACTCACGGAGTTTACCGCATGTAATATAGAAATTATAGATGGTGAATACTTTGTAAACTTCAGAGATAAAAAAGTCGGAAGTTCGGCAATTTTAATAAATATGTTAAATTCAAGCGCACTAATGCTAACAGGTGAAGATGACGGTAACCTAAGTGAAGGCACTTATGTTAATGTTATTTTACTGGAAAATTTTTAAATTATATAAAAGGGGGTTTAAAATGAAATTATTAAAAACAGGTGTTGCAATCTTAAGCGTAGGTGTGTTCTTTGTAGCGCTAAATGCAGATGAGGCAAAGCCAAAAAGAACATTACAGGGAAATATGAATGAGGTTTACAACACGCTTCCATCTTCTGCAAATGATGTAGGCGAAGCATTTACAAATGGTATGTTTTACGGTCGATTAAGAACAAATCTCTTTAGATATGATTTTGAGACAGCAGACAATGGCTCCAATTATGATAACAAAGCTTTTGGTCTTGGAGGTAGTTTAATCTATAAAACAGCACCGCTTGCAGGATTAAGTGCAACAGCTGGTTTTTACTATGCAAACAGCCCATTTGACTCTCTTCGTGAAGATAATACTGATGTCTCAATTGTAAAATCGGGAAAAGATACATTTAGCCGTTACGATGTTTCTACAGATGGCGATTGGCACATGGCGGTTTTGGCTCAAGCTTATATTCAGTATGACATCTCAAAAACATCATTCAAGTTCGGTCGTCAATTTTTTGAATCGGCACTTACTGCTTCAAATGATACAAAGATGATTCCAAATGCGTTTGAGGGTTTAAGTTTTGAATCAAAAGAGATACCAAAAACAACTCTTAAAGGGGCATACTTAACAGCTCAAAAACTAAGAGATCATACGACTTTTCATGATGTTTTAACATATAAAGACTCTTCAGGAAATGCATGGAATAACAGCGATGACTCAGGCACTCATAAAGGATTAAGTTATGCAAATTTTAAAGCAGCAGGTAAAGATACGGAAAATGAACTAATAATTGCGGCTATAAGTAATAACTCTTTAGAAAATTTAAAATTAGATCTAACATACACGGCAGTTCCGGATGTCGTCTCATCTGTTATAGGCGAGATAAATTACAAAATAAATCTTCCTGAGGGCTTTTCACTGACTCCCGGATTTCGCTATATGGAACAGATTGATGATGGTGGTGGCGATATCGGAGGAGCAAGTCTTAGCGGAAATTTAGCAAGAGATAAAAACCCGACAACGCTTCTTGGTTACAAAGAGAGATATTCACTTGATGGTTCTGCATGGATGGCTCGTTTGGTTTTAGCAAAAGGCGCACTTCAACTTTTGGCAGGCTATTCTGATGTGGCAGATGAGGCGGATTTAGTCGCTCCATGGAGAGGTTTTCCTACCGGCGGATATACTCGTGCGATGGCTCAGTTAAACTGGATAGCAAATACAAAGAGTGCAATGGTTGAAGCAAACTATGACTTTGGTAAAGCAGGAATACTAAATGGATTTAAAGCATTAGGTCGTTATGTAATTCAAGATTTTGATGAGAGTAAACAAGCTGCCGGAGTACAAGCCGATAGTAAAATGGTACATGTAGATTTAGTGCAACAACTCACGCCGCAGCTTGATGCAAGAGTTCGTTTCGCTTCCGTTAATGCTGATAATCGTACAACCGGTGTAGATAAAGACTCATATAACGAATACCGTTTTGAGATAAATTATCTATTTTAAAAAAGTGTAGGTTTTGTAAGCTCTTTAGGCTCAAGTGCCTTGAGCTTATAGCTTCTTCTATGTATTTCGCAGTAACCATGTTGCTTAATCAACTCAACATGTCGTGGAGTTCCGTACCCTTTATGTTTTTCAAACTCATACATCGGGTAAATTTTGGCATCTCTGATAATATTTCTGTCATGCGTCACTTTTGCTAAAATGGAAGCGGCACTAACTTCTGGAATCTTTCCATCCGCTTTTATCATGGTTTGAAGTCCATTTACACCAAAGGTAGAGTTTCCGTCAAATAGATAGCTTTTACATGGAAGATTTTGCATAATCTCCTCTAAGCCTATTTTTAAACATCTGGATATACCGTTATCGTCAATATCTTTTGGCGAGAACTTAACTATATGATAAGCGGAGTTTTGAATAATTATCTCATAAAGAGACTCTCTTATTTTTTCGCTCAACTTTTTTGAATCATTGAGCCCATCAATCGCTTTATGTAAAATGCACCCTGCAATGACGAGATCTCCTGCAAGTGGACCTCTTCCTGCTTCATCAATCCCGCATAAACTACTCATTGATTTGTAATTTTAACTTCTTTGGGATGTAGATTTGAAAAAGTGCTCCCTCTCCATGGTTGGATGCAACAATTTTTCCGCCGTGATCTTCCATTATTCTCTTTGCCACATTAAGACCGATGCCTATGCCGCCTTCGAGTTTACTGCTTTGAAATGCGTCAAACATTTTTGGAAGTATCTCTTCATTGATGCCTCCGCCGTTATCTTGAAAACTTACTACTATATACTCATTTTCATCTTTTAGCGTTATGTCAAAAGTTCTTTCATCAAAATTTTTATTAAGTTTTAGTGCATCAAGAGCATTGTTGATAATAATAATAAAAACCTGCTCTATTCTCTGTTTTTGAATGGGTGCGATAAAGCTGTATGCTTCTTTATTCATACTAATCATAAAAGGTTCGTTTTGTACCGTAATAAGAGATGCTTTGTTGTAGGATAGTATCAAGGCAGTAATCAAAGATGAATAGACATTGGCATCCTTAGGCTTTCCTTTTGCTTGTGACGCCATCTCTCTCATAGACTCTACTATGGAAGCAATTCTGTTTACACCCTCAAGCACAATCTTGCTGTCCTCTTGGAGATAATTTTTTTGTTTTATATCATCACTCAGTTCTTTAATGTCATTTATCATAAGCTCCAGATTGCCTTTGATATATGTGAGCGGGGTATTTATCTCATGTGTAATTCCTGCTGCCATTTTCCCTATGATAGAAAATTTTTCCTCCAAGAGCCTCTCTTTCTCTCTCTCTTTATGAAATATTATATTTTTTTCAACTTCTTGTTGTATGCGTTTTTTAAGAATCTCTTTTTTAGTATAGATTTCAGTAATATCTTGCTTAAGTGATATATACTCTTGAATGACATCATCTTTGCCTAAAATAGGCGCGATTACCGTACTTTCATAATAATCTTCTCCATTTTTTTTGCGATTTTTGATGGAACTTCGCCATATTTTTTTATTTTTTATAGTATCCCACATATATGTATAAGTTTTTTGTGGAGTAGAGGGGTGCTTTATAATGTTATGATTTTTTCCAATGAGTTCTTCTTTTGTGTAGCCTGACATGTCACAAAACAGATCATTAACATAAGTTATTGTTCCATTTATATCGGTCTTAGTAACAGATGCGCTAATGTCCATAATATTTTTGTACTGTTCTAAAAGCTTATGTTTGTTTTTAATCTCTCTTTGAAGCAAGACACGTTTTATATATTTGTTGAGAATTTTCTCAACCCTCTCAAGAGTAAGAGGTTTAAAGAGATAGGCGTCTATTCCCACATCAACGGCTGCTTCAGTTATCTCTTTTTCAAAATGAGAAGTAATGAGAAGTATAGGTGTGTCTTCGTTTATAAGCTTTATCTCTTTTGACATTTCAAGTCCGCTCATAACAGGCATAGTGAGATCTGTCAGTATTATATCCGGCTTGTATTCTCTATATTTTAAGAGTCCTTCTTCGCCATTTTTAGCAACGTACACATTTTTAAATATCTTGGAGTGTAAGAACTCCGATATCTTAGATCTTATTATTTCATCATCTTCAACAAAAAGAATAGATATCTCATTTAAACTCATAACTACTTTTTCAATACTTCTTTGATTTTTTTGCCAAGGGCATCTAAAGAAGAAAATGGCTTCATAATATAGTCTGTTGCGCCATGTCTATGTGCATTTAACACTTTGTCAAGAGTCGAATATGCAGTCATCATAAGAACTTTTGCTTTTGGATTTACCTCCAGTAATTTTGGAAGTGCATCCAACCCGTTCATCTGAGGCATCATAATATCAAGAAGTATCAAATCTGTATCTTTTGGAAGTGAAGATATGGCTGTTACAGGATTGCTAAATGTTCTTACCTTGTAGCCGCCATCACGAGAGAGGTATCTCTCCAGCATTACTAAAATATCATTTTCATCATCTATAATTACTATATTTTTTATCTCACTGCTCATCTTCTTTCCCCTTGTTTAAATAGAGTTTTTGCCGCTGTATGCATCATCTCTTTAGCTTTTTCATCCACTAGAGCATCTAAAAATTTAAATACATCGTTGCTTGCTTCTTCTATAGCATGGATACGCTGTTCTATAATCTCTTTTGAACAGAGTACTTTGTCAGATCCGCACTCCGTAGCTAGCAGATTTGCCTGCTCATGTACGATTGCATGCGGTCTGTCGAGTTTTGGGTATGAGGGCATTTTTGAGAAATTATCTTTGCCTATGCCGCTACTATACCATTTCCCCAAACGGCACTCTGTATGTGTAGTATTTTTAAAACTATTCTCTTCACCGAAGATAAGAGCATAAACATTGTGTTTATAGATAACATGGTCGATTTTTGCCAAAGATGAGAATATCTTATCACTAATATGTTCTACTTCATACTGACTTCGTGAAGCATTTTCTTCAAATGATTTTATTTTTAGACTTAGATCTTCTATCTTTACTTTAGTGTCTATAACTATATTGTTAACTTCATTGGTATTTACTTCAGCTTCATTTGTCTCTTGTTGCATAGCCTTTACGACTAGCGAGATATCTTTCGTTGCAGTTTGTGTTTTTTCAGCCAACTTTCTTACTTCATCAGCGACAACGGCAAAACCACGTCCATGTTCACCTGCCCGGGCAGCTTCGATGGCGGCATTTAGGGCTAGCAAATTTGTTTGATCCGCTATATCTTGGATAAGAGTGATAACGGTTGAAATCTCATTGCTTCTTTGGTTAAGTGAGTTCATACCGGTTATGTTAAGCTGTGTATTTTGGCTAAGCATATCCATGGCATGTGCAGATTGCTGAATCAATACTAGACCTTCTTTCGATCCGCTTGCGGTTTCAACCGACTCACTCTTCATAACTTTTAGCTCTTCAAGCATTTGTGAAAAAGTTTTTTGTGTATCTGTAAGTGCAACTGTAATTGCTTTTTGGTGAAGGCTTAAAATATCGCTTTCACGGGTGTCTCTCATATCTGTTTTAGTTATTCTGTAAAGAGTAACATCACCTTTGTTTGCTTTTTTTAATGCTACTTTGCCAGTACAATCGTTGAGCATTATAGAGGTATTGTTTTTTTGCAGCTCTCTTGAGAGCTCATCAATGGCTTTAATTTCAGTAGAAGCTTTATCATTTTGAAAAACAACAGAACCACTTCTATCAAGGGCGACCAGCATCTCTTCTTGAGAAAATGTAGCCATTTCCTTGTAGAAATCCAATACGTCTTTTATAGCAGCTATTTCATCTTCTAGCTCTTTAATCCGATTCTTATCATTATTTTTTGAAAAAAACATCAAATTCCAGCCCTTTTTATTAAAATCGCTTATTCTAGCATAAATTTGTTACAACTTTATCACAAGTTACATAAAGAAGTTAAAAAATTTGTTAAAAAAATATTAAGTTTTAATCTCCCAATGCCCAAATATCGAAGGGAATCATCTCTATAGTGGAGATAGGATGGCTCATCTTTCCCTCTTTACTCATAGTAATCGCAGTTACTTTTTTGATCTGATATGTAAATAAAAATGCTTCTATCGCTTCTATTTTTTTAAACAGCACTCTCTCATCGGCAAAAGGCATCCCTATAATTACCTCTTCGCTAAGTGGGAGATAAAAATCTATACCCTCATCATAGAAACACTCTCTACCGGATTTTAGAAGTTCCAAATATATCATATTTTCAAAGAGCCTTCCAAAGTGTTTATCTATACTAAGCGCAGATTTTAAAGATATATCACAAAGATAGATTTTTCTAATGGCTTTGGGGTGATTTGCTTTTTGAAGCTGATGTATATAGTTTTTCTCACTCAGATTTTCAAAAGATTTATAAAGCTTGTCTTTGGATATTTTTCTTATGTGCTTTAGTCTTTCATATATAGAGTAAGGAGATATTTTTTGAGCCATCATTTTTGTACAAAAAATAAGAATATCAAGTTCCACTTCGCTAAGAGTGTTTCTCAACACATTTTGTAGGTAGATGGCTCTTGAGTCACTGCTTATTTTGTGCATGGACGGAAAACCGCCGAGCTGAAAAAAATGGTTAAGCGAACTAGAGTCATATTTATGTTCATACGCAAGAAACTCCTCATAATCAAGCGGATAGAGCGTAAGAGTATTTAAAAAATCTATCTTATAGTTTATCTCGCTGCAAATTATCAGTTGCTGCACATTTACAATATTGATAGCTTCAATATAGTTATCAAGAACAAGCGTCTCAATCTTATTGTTATAGCAGAAGTTTTGCAGTGTGCTATTGAGCAAATCAAGATCTATCCGCAGATCAGAGCAGTCCATGTAGAGATAACTGCTTTTTTTAAGCCCAAGCAGATAGTTCTTAACTAATTTTGTTTTTCCGCTTTGAGATATTCCGTTTATTTGATAACTGTCTTTGTCTAAAAATAGTTTTCTAAAATGAAACTTCTCTATATGTATGTCGGTTTTGTATAGTTCTTCTAGTAAAATTTCCATACTGCAATTTTATCATTTCCTTATTAAAAGGAAATAAATTTGTTTAAATTCTAAATTTTGACCCATATTTTCTTGAATAATGCAGATTCTTTAGATACAATTCCGCTCCCTTAAATAGTTAGGCAAGACCTGACGAGTTCTTTAGAAGGAAAAACATGGAAAAAATTCGTTTAAAATTGAAAGCTTATGATCATCGTGTACTTGATAGATCTGTAGCATCAATCGTAGAGGCTGTTAAGCGTACAGGCGCGGTAATTCGTGGTCCGATACCTTTACCAACAAAGATTCGTAAATATACGGTAATCAAATCTCCACACATTAACAAAAGTTCTCGTGAGCAGTTTGAGATTCGTATGCACGCTAGAGTTATCGATATTGTTTCTGCTACGCCGGAAACTGTTGATTCTTTAATGAAACTAGATCTTGCACCGGAAGTGGACGTAGAAGTTCGCTCTATGGATAAGTAAGGAGGTCATTGTGGAATATATTGTTGAAAAAATCGGTATGAGCCGTACTATCACTGTTCCTAGTAAATCTGTTACTCTTTTAAGAGTACTAGATGCTAAGGTATGTGAAGTTAACGAAGGAACTGCAATTGTAGCTTACAAGCGTGGTAAAAAAATGAATAAGGCGATTGAAGGACAACAAAAAAAATATAGTCTTTCATCAGAATTTAACCGTTTTGTTACATTAGATGTAGCAAACATTGAAGCTGGGAATCTAGATCTTGCTCCTTTGGCAGAAGCTAAAGTGGTAAAAGCTATATTCAATACTAAAGGTCGCGGATTTACCGGTGCTATGAAGCGCTGGAATTTTAGCGGTGGTCCTGCTGCACATGGTCATAGATTTGGCCGTTTAACAGGTTCAATCGGTAGTAATGAGTATCCTGGTCGTGTTATGAAGGGTAAGAAAATGCCTGGACAATATGGAAATACACAAAATTGTGTAAAAAATGAAATAATCTCTTTCGATGCAGAGAACAACATCTTAGTAGTATCTGGTTCAGTTTCAGGTCCTAATGGTGCTTTAGGTCGTGTAAAGGTAGCTAAATAATGAGCGCAATCGTTCTAAATGAAAAAATGGAAAAAGCTTCTGAGTTAGCAATACCGGAGAGTTTTGCCGGTATTAATCCTCATAACTTATACCTGTATGTAAAGTCTGCACAAGCGGCTATGAGAGCTAACAGTGCTACAGCTTTAACACGTGCAGAAGTTAGAGGCGGTGGTAAAAAACCATGGGCTCAAAAAGGCGGCGGACGCGGTCGTGCCGGTTCACTTCGTGCTCCGACATTTGTTGGCGGTGGTAAAGCATTCGGTCCAAGTAACAATCGTAACTATGACCTTAAAGTTAATAAAAAGCAAAAAAAGCTTGCTCTTAACTTTGCTCTAAACGAGCATGCGAAAAACGGTAGTTTATTTATCGTTGATAGCATTGAAATCGCATCTGGTAAAACAAAAGATGCTGCGGCAATGTTTAAAACTTTAAACCAAAGAGATACACTTTTTGTGAAAAGTTTCTTGGATGAAAAAACTTATTTAGCATTTCAAAATCTTTCAAATACATTCGTAATTGAATCAAATGAATTAAATGCTTATTTAGCTGCGAATTATCGTTCACTTGTGATCGAGAAAGCGGTATGGGAAAATCTTGTAGGTGAGGCTAAATAATGGCAGATATTACAGATATTAAATCTATACTCTATACAGAGAAAACTCTTGGCATGCAAGAAGATGGAATCGTTGTTGTTCAAACATCTCCGCGTATGACTAAGTCGGGTCTAAAAGAGGTTTTTCGTGAGTACTTTGGAATTATTCCATCAAGAATAAACTCACTAAATCAAAGCGGAAAAATTAAAAAGTTCCGTGGCATGACTGGTAAACAAAATGACTTTAAAAAGTTCTATGTTAAGTTGCCAGAAGGTGCACAAATAGAAAGTTTGGCGGTTTAAAATGGCAATAAAATCATATAGACCAACAAGTCCATCTCGTCGTTTTTATACAAATGTAGATAGTACTGATATCACTTCAAAGCCGAGTGTTCGTTCATTACTTGTTAGAATTCCGGCAGCTGCGGGAAGAAACAATAATGGTCGTATCACATCTCGTCATAAAGAAGCGGGTGCTAAAAAACTTTACCGTATCATCGATTTCAAAAGAAATAAGTTTGGTGTTCCGGGTACTGTTAGTACAGTTGAGTATGATCCATACCGTAACTGTCGTATTGCACTAGTAACTTATGCTGATGGTGATAAAAGATATATTCTTTTACCAAAAGGTTTAAATGTTGGAGATGCAGTTATCTCTGATGAGTCTGGCGTTGATATCAAGCCGGGTAATGCAATGAAACTTATGAATATCCCTGTGGGTACATCAGTTCATAATATAGAGTTAAAAGTGGGCAAAGGCGGACAAATGGTTCGTTCAGCTGGTACTTCAGCTCAAATTATGGGACGTGATGGCAAGTATGTTTCACTTCGTATGCCTTCGTCTGAAATGCGTTTAGTATTAGGTGAGTGTATGGCGACTGTCGGAACTGTTGGAAATGAAGAGTATATCAATATCGTACTTGGTAAAGCAGGTCGTACTCGTCATATGGGTATTCGTCCTCAAACTCGTGGTTCTGCAATGAATCCAATCGATCACCCGCATGGTGGTGGTGAAGGTAAAACGAATTCAGGTCGTCATCCGGTTACTCCATGGGGTAAACCAACGAAGGGTTCTAAAACTCGTCGTAAAAAAGCAAGTGATAAACTTATTATTACTCGCCGTAAATCTAATCCGAAGAGGTAGTTAAATGGCAAGAAGTGTAAAAAAAGGTCCATTTGTTGATGATCATTTAATGAAAAAAGTAGTTGATGCTAAAGCTGAAGGTAGTAAAAAACCTATCAAAACTTGGTCTCGTAGAAGTATGATTCTACCTGACATGGTTGGCTTGACTATGAATGTTCATAATGGACGTCAATTTGTTCCTGTATATGTAACAGAGAACCATATTGGTTATAAATTAGGCGAATTCGCACCAACTCGTACTTTCAAGGGCCATAAGGGCTCAGTACAGAAGAAAGGTTAATCATGGCTAGAGCATTATTAAAATTTTCTCGTGTTTCACCGACAAAATCTCGCCTTATTGCAAGAGAGATTCAAGGTATGAACGCTGAAGAAGCATTAGCAGCTTTAGAATTTACACCTAACAAAGCGGCAAAAATTATCTATAAAGTAGTCGCATCAGCAGTTGCTAACAGTGGTAATGAAGCAGCAGATTGTGTAGTAACATCATGTCGTGTTGATAATGGTCCCGTACTTAAGAGATTTCGTCCGAGAGCTCGTGGTATGGCATCAGGTATTAGAAAACCGACAGCGCATATATTAGTAGAAGTAGAGGGTAAATAGTATGGGACAAAAAGTTAATCCTATTGGTTTACGTCTTGGTATCAACCGTAATTGGGAAAGCAGATGGTTTCCTAATTTTAAGACTGCAGCTGCATGCTTAGGTGAAGATTACAAGATTCGTACATATCTAAAAAAAGAACTTTACTATGCGGGTGTTTCTAACATTATCATAGAAAGAACTGTAAAAAGACTTCGTGTAACTATCGTTGCTGCTCGTCCTGGTATCATTATCGGTAAAAAAGGCGGTGATATTGAGAAGTTGAAAGATACTCTTCAAGCACTTGTCGGTAAGCAAATATCGGTAAATATCAAAGAAGAGAAAAAAGCTCAAATTTCTGCTCAACTTGTTGCAGAAAATGTAGCTACTCAACTAGAACGCCGTGTTGCATTCAGAAGAGCTATGAAAAAAGTTATGCAAAATGCACAAAGAGGCGGAGCTAAAGGTATTAAAGTATCTGTAAGCGGTCGTCTTGGCGGAGCAGAAATGGCTCGTACTGAATGGTATTTAGAGGGACGTGTTCCACTTCATACTCTTCGTGCAAAAATAGATTACGGTTTTGCTGAAGCTCATACTACTTATGGTTGTATCGGTGTAAAAGTTTGGATATTCAAAGGTGAGGTTCTCACTAAAGGTATTCCTGCAGAGGTAAAAGAAGAGCAACAAAAAGAGACTACTCGTCGCCCAAAACGTGCTCCAAGACGCGAAAATAGCGGAAAGGCTGAATAATCATGTTAATGCCTAAGAGAACTAAATATCGTAAAATGATGAAAGGTCGTAACCGTGGTTACGCTCGTTCGGGTTATACATTAGCATTTGGTGACATTGCCCTAAAAGCAGTTGAAGCAGGTCGTATTAATTCACGTCATATTGAGTCGGCTCGTATTTCAGCTACTCGTCACATAAAAAGAAATGGTAAGATTTGGATTCGTGTATTCCCAGCTAAACCGTTAACTGCAAAACCTCTAGAGACTCGTATGGGTAAAGGTAAAGGTTCAGTTGATCAATGGGTTATGAATATTAAGCCGGGTCGTATAATTTTTGAGATGGCCGGTGTTCCGGAAGAGCTTGCTCGTGAAGCATTAACTCTTGCTATGCACAAGCTTCCTTTCAAAACAAAAATAATTACTGCGGAGATGAGCAATGAAATATTCTGATTTAGCAGATAAAAATGCAGCAGAGCTTCAAGCAATGCTAAAAGAGAAAAAGACTCAACTCTTTACTCTAAAAATAAAAAAACAGATGATGCAACTACAAAACACAAGCGAACTTCGTATCGCTAAAAAAGATGTTGCTAGAATCAAAACTGCACTTAGTGCAGTGAAATAGGGGCTGGCGATGACACATAAGCGTGAAATTCAAGGTAATGTAGTTAAAATTTCAGGCGATAAAACAGCAAGTATTGTTGTTGAGCGCCGTGTAATGCACCCTCGTTACCATAAAGTTGTAAAGCGTTTCAAAAAGTACTTAGTACATGATGAGCGCAATGAGTTAAAAGTTGGTGATCAGATTATTGCAATCGAGTGTCGCCCGCTTTCTAAGACTAAATCTTTTAGACTTAAAACAGTAATACTAGGAGCTAAATAATGATCCAAGGGTTTACTCGTTTAAATGTAGCTGATAATACAGGTGCAAAAGAGATTATGTGTATTAAGGTACTTGGTGGTTCTAAGCGTCGTTATGCTCAAGTTGGTGATGTTATCATCGCTTCTGTAAAAAAAGCGACTCCTACTTCTAAAGTTAAAAAAGGTAAAGTTGTAAAAGCTGTTATCGTTAGAACTGCTAAAGAGATTCACCGTGAAAACGGCTCTTTAATCCGTTTTGATGACAATGCGGCTGTTATACTTGATGACAAGAGAGAGCCAATCGGTACTCGTATTTTCGGACCAATAGCTCGTGAAGTGCGTTATTCTGGTTTTATGAAAATCGTATCTCTTGCGCCGGAGGTTGTGTGATGGCAAAATTTAATTTCAAAAAAGGCGATACTGTAGAAATTATCGCTGGAGATGACCGTGGAACTAAGGCAACTGTATTAGCAGTTATGCCAAAGAAAAACAAGGTAATCGTAGAGGGTTGTAAAATAGCTAAAAAAGCTATAAAACCAACTGAAGAGAATACTAAAGGCGGACATATCAATAAAGAGATGCCGATAGATGTTTCAAATGTTCGTAAAGTGGAGGCATAATAGATGGCTCGTTTAAAAGAAAAATATTTAAGTTTAAAATCTGAGTTACAAGCAGACTTAGGGATAAAAAACCCAATGCAGACTCCTGCATTAGAAAAAGTTGTTATCTCTGTTGGTGCCGGTTTTGCAATGAAAGATAATAAACTTATCCAAAACATTGAAAATACTATTACTACTATTGCAGGTCAAAAAGCAAGTACGATAATAGCTAAGAAATCAGTTGCCGGTTTTAAAGTTCGTGAAGGCATGCCTGTAGGTGTTCGTGTAACACTTCGCGGTGAGAAAATGTATCACTTCTTTGATCGTCTTGTTTCTATCGCTCTTCCTCGTGTAAAGGATTTCCGTGGAGTTCCTAGAAATGGATTTGACGGTCGTGGAAACTACAACTTTGGATTGCAAGAGCAACTAATCTTCCCAGAGATTAATTATGATTCAATTATGCAGATTCATGGTATGAATATCACAGTTGTAACAACTGCTGATTCAGATAAGGCAGGATTTGCTCTTTTAGAGAAATTAGGTATGCCTTTTAGTAAAGGGAGTAACTAATGGCTAAAAAATCTATGATTGTTAAAGCAGCAAGAGAGCCTAAGTTTAAAGTTCGCGGTTATACAAGATGTCAGATTTGTGGTCGTCCACACTCTGTTATTCGTGACTTTGGAATCTGTCGTGTATGTTTTAGAAAAATGGCAAATGAGGGATTAATCCCAGGTGTTAGAAAGTCTTCTTGGTAATCCAAGAGGAAACTTCTAATCATTAGTAATTGTTTATAGTAGATTTATTGTAAACAATCACAACTAAGGAAAAAATAGATGATTAATGATTTAGTATCGGATTCGTTAACTCGTATTCGTAATGCTGGTATGAGAAGATTAGATGTTACTACTCTTGTTCACTCTAAGAGTGTAGAAGCAATGGCAAACATTTTAGTTGAAAAAGGTTATATTGAGAGTTGTAACGTTGTAGAAGATGGCGTTAAGAAAACAATCAATGTTGTATTGAAATATAATGATAGCGGTAAATGTGTTATTAATGAAATGAAAAGAGTATCTAAACCTGGTCGTCGTGTATACAAAGGTAAAGAAGATATAAAACGTTTCAAAAACGGCTACGGAACTATTATTGTTAGTACATCACATGGCGTTCTACCAAACGACAAGGCTTATGCTCTTGGTGTTGGTGGTGAAGTTATGTGTACGATTTGGTAGGGAGATAACATGTCAAGAATTGGTAAATTACCTGTACAATTTGCATCTGATATAGCTGTTAGTGCAAACGGAAATGTTATAACTTTTGCTAAAGGCAAAAATAGTGTAGATCTAGATACTAAAGGGAATGTTGCTTTCAATTTAGACGGCAATGTTTTAACTTTTGCTACTCTTTCTGATAGTCGTGAGCATAGAGCTTTCTGGGGTACATACCGTGCGTTGGCTCAAAACGTAGTTACTGGTTTAACAACTGGCTATACAAAAGTTTTAGAGATTAACGGTGTTGGTTATCGTGCTGCAGTAAATGGCAGAGTGCTAAACCTACAATTAGGTTTCTCTCATGATATTAACTATGAGCTACCAGATGGTATCGAAGCTAGCGTTGAGAAAAATGCTGTTACTTTAAAAGGGCATGATAAACAATCTCTTGGCCAAGTTGCTGCTGAGATTAGATCATTCCGTCCGCCGGAGCCTTACAAAGGTAAAGGTGTTAAATATGCTGAAGAGATTATCGCGCGTAAAGCCGGTAAAACTTCTAAAAAGTAAGGGAGGAGCATAGATGAAAGCAAAAACGTTAAAAAGTAAAATAGCTAATCGCCTAAAGCGTAAGCGTCGTATTCGTGCAAAAATATCTGGTTGTGCTTCACTTCCTCGTGTTTCTGTATTTCGTTCAAACCGTTATTTGAGCGTTCAAGCTATTGATGATGTTACGGCTACAACATTAGCTGCACTTAACTCAAAAGCGACAGGTCACAAAGCAAACAAAGAGGGTGCAGCTGCACTCGGTGAGGCATTTGCTGCCGTACTGAAAAAAGCTAACATTACTGCTATTGTTTTTGATCGTAATGGTTACCAATACCACGGTGTTATAGCTGCATTTGGTGACGCACTTCGTGCAAACGAAATTAAGTTCTAGGGGTTAAAATGGAAATCAATAGAGAAGATTTTGAAGAATCAATTGTAAACATAGGTCGTGTTACAAAAGTTGTAAAAGGTGGACGTCGTTTTCGTTTTACAGCACTTGTAGTTGTTGGTAATAGAAAAGGTACTATCGGTTTTGGTGCCGGAAAAGCAAAAGAAGTTCCGGATGCTATCAAAAAAGCGGTAGATAATGCATTTAAAAACCTAAGCAAAGTTAGTATCAAAGGTACTACAATTGCACATGATGTTGAGCATAAATATAATGCGAGTCGTGTTCTTTTAAAACCGGCATCAGAAGGTACAGGGGTAATCGCGGGTGGTGCAACTCGTCCTGTTCTTGAACTTGCAGGTATTAAAGACGTACTTACAAAATCAATTGGTTCAAACAATCCAGCTACACTAGTGCGCGCTACAGTCGAAGCACTAGGTCGCTTAAAAGGATAGAAAATGGGTATTGAAAATTTAACTCCGGCTGAGGGTTCAACAAAGAATCGTAAACGTATTGGACGTGGACACTCTTCTGGTACTGGTAAGACTTCTGGACGTGGTGGAAAAGGTCAAACTGCCCGTTCTGGTAGTAAGAGAAAAAGAAACTTCGAAGGTGGTCAAACTCCACTTGCTCGTCGTTTACCGAAAATCGGCTTTACTTCTCGTGTAATTAAGCCATATGTGATTAACGTAGAAAAAATAAAAGCAGTTGCTGAATTAAGTGAAATTACTATGGAAAGCATTCGTGCGGTGCATAGAATAGCTGCTTGTGTTACTAAAGTTAAGTTAGTTGGTGCTAGTGCAAAAGATTTAGCATCAAAAATTAAAGACGACAACGTTACTACAACAGGTAAATAGTCGTGAATAAAAATCTAGTAAATAAGATACTTATTACTATCGGGTTTTTATTTATTTATCGCCTACTGGCATATGTGCCAGTTCCGGGCGTAGATGCTTCTGTTATCGCTTCATTCTTCGATTCACATCAATCTGACGCACTTGGGCTTTTTAACATGTTCAGCGGTAATGCCGTTGAGAGAATGTCTATTATAGCTCTTGGGATTATGCCTTATATTACCGCTTCAATTATAATGGAACTTTTAGCGGCTACATTTCCAACTTTGGGTCAGATGAAAAAAGAGCGTGATGGAATGGTTAAGTATATGCAAATTATTCGCTATGCGACAATTGCTATTACAATCATTCAGGCAATAGGTATCAGTGTCGGACTTCAAAGTCTAACAGGACCTAGTGGTAGCAGTGCAATATTAGTTGATCACAACACATTTATTTTAGTTTCTGCTATTTCTATGTTAGCAGGAACTATGCTCTTAATGTGGATTGGTGAGCAGATAACGCAAAACGGTATTGGAAACGGTATCTCTTTGATTATTTTTGCTGGTATTGTCTCGGCAATTCCAAAAGCAATCGGACAAATGATAACAATGGTAAATACCGGTGCTATGAGTTTCCTAACGGTAATTGCAATTCTCGCTCTTGTATTTACAACCATAGCCGTTATTATCTATGTTGAACTTGGTGAACGTCGTATACCTGTAACATACGCAAAAAAAGTAATAATGCAAAACCAAAATAAAAGAGTTATGAACTATATTCCTATTAAAGTAAACCTAGCGGGCGTAATCCCAGTTATTTTTGCCAGTGCGATATTGATGTTTCCTATGACTGTTTTATCTAGCAGCAGTAACCCTACTATTATTGCAATTGCAGATTATCTAAACCCAAATAGTTATTTCTTTAACTTTTTGACATTTATTTTTGTTGTTTTCTTTGCATTCTTTTATGCATCAATTACTTTTAATTCAAAAGATATTTCAGAAAATTTAAAAAAACAGGGTGGTTTTATACCGGGTATTCGTACCGGAAATGCTACTGCTGAATTTTTAAATATGACGGCTAGTAATTTGACATTTACAGGTGCTCTTTATCTCGGTCTTGTTGCTACTCTTCCGTTTATGATTATCAAAGGTATGGGTGTTCCATTTTTCTTCGGAGGAACAGCGGTTTTAATTGTTGTCCAAGTGGCACTTGATACTATGAGAAAAATTGAAGCTCAGGTTTACATGAGTAAATATGAGACGCTAAGTGCCGTTGGTCTGTAAATAATGGCCATCGCGCTTAGAAAGCTTCAAGAAATTGAGAAACTTCGCGCTGCCAACAAAATTGTTGGCGGTGCACTAGAACTGCTAAAACAAAATACAAAAGTAGGTATTTCTTTAAGAGAGCTTGATGCTATGGCAGAGGATTATATTCTCTCTCATGGAGCAAAGCCGTCTTTTAAGGGTCTCTACGGCTTTCCAAATGCACTCTGCACCTCATTAAATCAAGTTATAATTCACGGTATCCCGACCGACTATAAGCTTCAAGATGGAGATATTATCGGTTACGATATCGGTACAGAGCTTGATGGATGGTTCGGTGACGGAGCAATTACGGCAGCCGTAGGCAAAGTAAGCGATAAAGATGAATGTCTTATTGCATGCGCTAAGGACTCCCTCTATGAAGCAATAGCGTCTATTAAAGAGGGTATGAGATTTAAAGAGCTTTCTGCTATATTGGAAAAATCAATTCGTTCAAGAGGTTTTGTACCGCTTCATAGCTTTTGCGGGCATGGAATCGGCAGAAAGCCGCATGAAGAGCCTGAGATACCAAATTATCTTGAGGGCAAAGATGCAAAAGCAGGTCCAAAGATAAAAAACGGAATGGTTTTTTGTTTAGAGCCGATGATTTGTCAAAAGGATTCAAAACCGCTTATTTTAGAGAACAAGTGGGATGTTGTTAGTGCCGATGGTTTACGCGGCTCACACTACGAGCATACTGTTGCAATTGTCAATGGTAAAGCTGAAATTTTATCTCTGGCTTGAGAAAAAAAGGATTAAAATGGCTAAATCAGATGTTATCGAAGTTGATGGCAAGATTATAGAGGCTTTGCCAAATGCAACATTTCGTGTAGAATTAGAAAATGGACATATTATTTTATGTCATATCGCAGGTAAAATGCGTATGCACTATATTAAAATATTACCTGGTGATAAAGTTAAACTTGAACTAACACCATACTCTCTTGATAAAGGGCGTATCACTTATAGATACAAATAAAAAGAGGTTTATACCTCTTTTTACACACTGCTCTAAAATGTTTGAGTGTTTCTAAACTCAGATATTTCCGTCTCAACCATCTCATTTATCATGATTTTAAAAAGGTCAGAAATCATATTTGGGGATACATCCGCTTTTATGGCAGCATGGCGAACTTTTTGCAGAATAAAATCTACACGGTCTTGGGCTTTAACCTCTTCAATACTATTTTTAAATTGTGCAGCTTGACGCACAAGATGACTTCTTTTTGATATAAGATTTACTATTGAATCATCAATTATATCTATCTCGCTTCTTACTTCTTCTAGCGAATTACACTTTTTAATTTCTGACATTTTGCTGCTCCATTTTTAGTGAGATATGTTATCCAAATATAGATAATCCATTCTCTAAATTTTTATTAATTGGGTTTTATGATTTTCTTGATCTCTTTTGGAAGATGTGCAAAAGGAATTGTTTTTATACCCTCTTTTACTCCATCTTCAAAAATCATAACATCTACCGTCATTTTAGTAGGAAAAAATCTTATAACATTATATAAAGTTCTCTCTAAAGTAAAAGATATTTTGCTATTCATAAGCTCTATACTTTTTTTATTTTTTGCCATCTTTAGCTCTTTAGGTATATTCCAGTATCTTTTATCTCAATTGCTCCACTCTCTTGTAAGGCGGTAAGAGAACGTTTATAAGCTTTTTTGCTGAGTCCAAAAACATTTTGTACAAGCTCCGGATCACTCTTATAGTTGTACGCCATTATGCCGCCGTTTTGTTTTAAAAGTGACAAAACCTTCTCACATGAGACATCCTTTTGTTTTGTTCCGCCGGCTTGAAGAGTCAGATCTATGCATCCGTCTTTTCTGATGTTTTTTACAAATGCTTTTTTATTACTTCCAATCTCTATCTTTTCAAATATTTCATTGTGGTAGATTAAGCCCTCATATCTATCTTCGACAATACATTTAAATCCAAGCGGAGTTTTTGCGATAATAAGAATATTTACCTCTTTATGCGGAGCAAGACCTTTAGGCTTCTTATCAAAAAAATTGCCCAACTTTTCAGTTCCTACAAGACGGTGAGTCCTCTCATCGTATACGACTCTTAAAAATCTTTTATCTCCGACTTTGAAAGGCTCTTTTTGAAACATGTTTGGAACAAATAAATCTTTCGCAAGTCCCCACTCTACAAATGCCCCAAATGGCGCTACATCGACAACTTCAAAAAGAGCAAACCCGTCAAGCATCGCTTTTGGTTTAAGCGTTGTTGCAATAAGTCTATCTTCCGAGTCTGTATATAAAAAAACCTCCAAAAGAATATCTTCTAGCATCTCATCTCTCACATAAGCCTGCGGTAAAAGAACATCTTTTCCATCAAGGGATTCTAAAAATATTCCGTGAGGAGTGTGTCTGTCAACCCTAAGAGTGTTAATTACTCCGAGTTCTAAATATTCGTTTTGCTGCATAAATTTCCTTGGTATTTCCGTAATGTCGAATTATATCTATTTTCTATATCTAATCGGGTAAAAATGAAAACCGACTTTCACTCCTTTGTTTGCTACCATTCTCACAGCATGTCTGTTTTTATCATGCGAATTATATGATAGTAGGCGTACCGAGTGACCATGGACAATAGAATGAGAACCAAAACTGGTTATTAAATAATAAAAACATGGCAAATTGCAATAATTTTTAAACAAGTAAATTAAAAATAGTAATATTCTTAAAATTTTGATGTTGATTTGATATAAGGAGATTATTATGATTTTAGGAAAATGCCCATATTGTGATGACGGCTCTATTGAAGTACGTGATAAAGAGGTAAGTGGTAAAAAAGTCAAGCTTTATGCATGTACGAATGCACACTGGAAAACAGAAGATGGAGAGGTGTTTGAGCTAAGAGATGATGCTACATGTGAGTTTAGGATTTGGCAGAATGCTCTTGCCAAATATGGAAAATGGCTTACATATAAAGAGGTGCGGGAGCTTTTGGAAAAAGAAACTCTTGACGTTGAGCTTTTGAGTAAAAAACATGGCAAAAAAATCTACTACAACAAGCATATAATTTTGAATCCGGAGTATGGAGTGAGTGTTTTATGGGAATAATGTGTAAAGAACATGCTTAAAAGTTAATAAAATCATAAAAAATTAATAAACTTAATAAATCTTTTACCTTAATTTATGTATAATCCTCGTCCGCTTTGCTGTTTTGACATTAAGCTAGAGTATTTTTACCTGTGTAGAGATATAGATAAAAGTATTGGCAAGCTAAAAGCTGTTTGCCTAAAAACAGCAAAGAGTAAAGTTTTGTTCTCATGTAAGTGAGGCTTTGGTGACTGAATAAAGCTCGGGATATTCGGGTTTTATGAGATATTATAAACAGGGAGCTTTCTATGAAAGTACGTGCTTCAGTTAAGAAGATGTGTGATGACTGTAAAGTTATCAAAAGAAAAGGCATTGTAAGAGTAATCTGCAAAGTTAAAAAACATAAACAGAGACAAGGATAACCATGGCTCGTATATCAGGTGTTGATTTACCAAAGAAAAAAAGAATAGAATATGGTCTAACATATGTCTATGGAATCGGTCTTCATGCTTCTCGCAAAATATTAGATGCGACAGGTATAGACTATAACAAAAGAGTTTACGAACTAAGCGAAGATGATGTTGCTGCGATCACTAAAGAGATTCGTGCAAGCCATGTAGTAGAGGGTGATCTTCGTAAAAAAGTTGCAATGGACATTAAAGCACTTATGGATTTAGGTTCATACAGAGGTCTTCGTCACCGTCGTGGTCTACCATGTCGTGGTCAAAAAACTAAGACAAATGCGCGTACTCGTAAGGGTAAACGCAAAACTGTCGGCGCAGCGTAAGGATTAGCACATGGCAAAAAGAAAAGCTGTTAGAAAAAAAATAGTAAAGAAAAACATTGCACGCGGTATAGTTCATATCTCTGCATCATTTAACAATACTATCGTAACTATTACAGATGAGATGGGCAATATGATTGCTTGGAGCTCTGCTGGTAGTCTTGGTTTTAAAGGTAGCAAAAAATCTACTCCGTTTGCAGCTCAAGCAGCTGTTGAAGCAGCGGTAGAAAAAGCTCAAGTGCATGGTATTAAAGAACTTGGTATTAAAGTTCAAGGTCCAGGTTCAGGTCGTGAAACTGCAACAAAAGCAGTAGGTTCTATTGAAGGTATCCGTGTAACATTTATGAAAGATGTTACTCCACTGCCACACAATGGTTGCCGCGCGCCTAAGCGTCGTAGAGTTTAAGGAGATTACTAATGGCAAGATATAGAGGTCCAGTAGAAAAAATCGAAAGAAGATTTGGAGTTAGCCTTAACCTAAAAGGGGAGCGTCGTTTAGCAGGTAAATCTGCATTAGAAAAACGTCCATATGCTCCGGGTCAACATGGTCAGCGTCGTAAAAAAGTATCTGAATACGGATTACAATTAAACGAAAAGCAAAAAGCAAAATTTATGTATGGTGTTTCTGAGAAGCAATTCCGTGCACTATTCGTTGAAGCTAAAAGAAGAGAAGGAAATACAGGTACAAACCTTATTACTTTAATTGAGCAAAGATTAGACAATGTTGTTTATCGTATGGGATTTGCAACAACTCGTCGTTTTGCACGTCAACTTGTAACTCATGGTCACCTTTTAGTAGATGGCGCAAAACTTGATATCCCTTCTTACCGTGTAAGACCGGGGCAAAAAGTAGAGATACGTGAGAGCAGCAAAAACAATTCTCAAATTGTTCGTGCTCTTGAACTTACTAATCAAACTGGTTTAGCTCCATGGGTTGATATTGATGCTGATAAAAAATTCGGTATCTTTACTCGTTTACCTGAACGTGAAGAAGTTGTTATCCCTGTAGAAGAGCGTTTAATCGTTGAGCTTTACTCGAAATAATAGTTAAATTAAAGGCGTTAAATGAAAAAAATTAAAACTACTCCACTTGCTCCTCAAGAGTTTGAGGTAGAGCAGATTAGTGAAAATGAAGCTAACATTATGGCATACCCGTTTGAAACGGGCTATGCTATCTCTTTAGCTCATCCACTTCGCCGTTTTTTGTTAAGTAGCTCAGTCGGTTATGCACCGATAGCTATTAAAATTGAAGGTGCTAAGCATGAGTTTGACTCTGTGCGTGGTATGCTTGAAGACATTTCAGATTTTATATTAAATCTAAAAGAGATTCGTTTTAAATTACTTGGCAAAGCTACAGAAACAGAAATAAACTATAGCTTTACCGGTCCATGTACTATCAAGGGAAGTGATCTTACAAATAATGAAGTAGAAATAGTAACTCCGGAAGCTCATCTTGCAACATTAAATGAAGACTCTATATTAAGCTTTAGTATTAAAATCGCACAGGGTATAGGCTATGTAGCGAGTGAAGATACTCATGACGAGTTAGAAGACGGATATATAGCACTTGATGCATATTTTACTCCTGTTCGCAGTGCAACTTATAAAATTGAGAATGTACTTGTAGAGGATAATCCTAACTTTGAAAGAGTAATTATAAATATTAGAACTGATGGACAAATTTCTCCATTAGATGCATTTAGAAATTCACTAGAAGTTATGTATGCTCAATTAGCGGTATTTAATAGTGAGATTAGTGTAAAAGCTCCGACTACAATTGAGAGAGTTGAAGAGAATCCAGATTTAAAAAAGCTGACTGCTCATATTGACAGCTTAGGTTTAAGTGCGAGAAGTTTTAATTGTCTTGATCGTTCAAATATAAAATTAATAGGTGAAATAGCATTGATGAGTATCAATGATCTTAAAAATGTTAAAAACCTAGGTAAAAAATCATATGATGAGATTATCGAGAAACTTCAAGAGTTCGGCTATGAAGTTGGCGGTCATCTTGCAGATGATGTTGTAAGTGCATTAAAAAAGAAAATAGAAGCTTTATAAGCTTGTAAAAAGAGGAATTAGATATGAGACATCGTCATGGATATCGTAAGCTAGGTCGTACAAGCTCGCATCGTGCAGCTTTACTAAAAAACCTTAGCATTTCGTTAATTGAACATGGTAAAATTGAAACTACTGTAGAAAAAGCAAAAGAGTTACGCTCTTATGTTGAAAAACTTATCACAATTGCTGGTAAGAATGATTCAAACGCTCATAAAGCAGTATTCGCGGCGCTTCAAAGTAAAGAAGCAACAAAGACTCTAGTGAATGAGATAGCACCTAAGTACGTTGATCGTCCTGGTGGATATACTAGAATTATTAGAACACGTATTCGCCGTGGTGACGCTACTACTATGGCATTTATTGAATTAGTATAAATTCAATAATAATAGCAAGAGATTCTCTTGCTATAACCTCCAAACTTTCCACATTCTAAAATACTTAAAGTGAGACATTATGAGTAATTTCGCATTTGGAACTTACAGAATCAGCGACTTAAATCCACAGCATATTGAAGCATTGAGAGAAGCAATAGCGTCAGGCATAACCATGATTGACACATCTTCCAACTACATGGACGGCGGTGCCGAGAGAGCAATAGCAACTGCATTTAGAGGGCTGGATTCATATAAAAAAGATGAAATTGAGATAGTAAGCAAGTACGGTTATCTGCAAGGTACAAATTTATTAAACTATAAAAATAAGCTCTTAAAAATAAAAAATGAACAAGATGTTGTGAAATATAGCCCAGAGTGCTATCACGCTATATCAAAAGAGTTTATGCATGAGCAATTAAGCGACTCTTTGAAAAGATTAGAGACTCAAAAGATAGATTGCTATTTAATTCACAATCCTGAATATTATATTTTAGATGCCATAAACAAAGGAGTCTCAAAAGATGAGAGACTTGATGAGATGTACAGAAGATTGGAAGATGCATTTGTCGGACTTGAAGAAGAGGTTAAAAAAGGCAGAATCGGCTCTTACGGAGTCAGTTCAAACAGTTTTTCGCTTCCTGAATCAAGCGAAGAGTTTTTGCCATATGAAGATCTCCTCACGCTTGCGCAAAATGCGGCAAATATAGTCAAAAATGCAAAGCATAGTTTTACGACTATTGAACTTCCTATAAATATTTTAGAGAGAGAAGGACTTAAATGTGCTTCATGGGCGAAGAAAAACGCTCTGAGGGTTTTGGCAAACAGACCGTTAAACGCAAAATACGACTCTAAAATGTTTCGCCTGTGTGATTATGATGAGAGCAGAGAGTACTATTACTATCTCAATGAACTTATGGAGACATGTAACAATGAAACATTAAGACCCATGTATAATCTCTTAGAGCAGTTAGATATTAGAAAACATAAGTTTGCATGGATTGGGGATTATGATCTCTTTTTGTTGTCTCAAATTTTGCCTCACATGAAGAAAACATTAGAAAATCTTGGGGAAGAAGATGTGCAAGCTCTACTAAGCTATATAGATATTTATCTTCAAGAGTATAGAAAAATGGTAGCTAGCGAGTGTTCAAAAAAAACAAGAGAAGAGCTAAAAGAATTTTTTAAAGAGTGCAATAGTACTATGCAGGAGTGCGCAATAAGATTTTTGATGCAAAGAGAAAGCATAGATTATATACTTGTAGGTATGAGAAAGAGTGCATATATCGGTCAAATTCTTTCTTTAGAAGAATAAGCAATAATTTTTATCACTTGTTAAGCCAATTTTTCATATCTTGTCGACGCAATAAAAAGATATAAATTTTAAAGGATGGATATGATTCCATTTACAGATGAAGAGTTAATGGCTCCTGTTAGAAGCGTTATAAATAAAGTTCGTCCATCTTTGGCATTAGATGGCGGTGATATAGATTTTTTGACTGTTAGAAATTCAAAAGTATACATACAGCTAAAAGGCGCATGTATCGGATGTGCAAGCAGTGGAACAACTCTAAAATACGGCGTAGAGAGACAACTTAAAATAGATATTCATCCTGAAATTACGGTTATTAATGTACCTGTGGGTATGGAAAACGATATAGATAAATTATAAATAAGTGCAGAACAGAAAATAGTATGGCAATAAGTAAATATAAAACATTATCACAGGCTAAGGATAGCTTTTCCAAGTCAGATTATAAAAATGCATTGGAAAAATTTGCAGCGGTATTACAGAATTTTCCTAACTCAAAAGAGGCCTATAACGGCGTTATTTTGGCGGAGATGGCAATGAGCGGAGAGGGTGGAGCTGAAGCCCTTTTTGACTATTACGAAATATTAAAAGAAGAAGATAAAGAGCAAGCTGACATCATAATGAGCAATATTTTGCAAAATATGGACGGTTCGCTAGAAAAACTAAGAGAAGTGTTTGCAGAACCTTTTCGCGACAGATTAGAGTATGAAGACGGAATTTTATATAAAGATTTTAAAGCAATCATCGACAGTGGCGAGAGTTTTAAGGAAACTTTTGAAAATATTATGTTTTCTACAAAAGTTATTATTACTCAAAGAGAAGATTTTATAGATTTTTTAGATAACCTCATAGAACACGATTTTGCAGAGATGGCGCTTTCTTACTTGGAAAATGCACTGAGCGTCTATCCAAGCGATAAGCTTCTTAGAAAACTACTCAAAAAATTAGCAAAAGGCACTAAAATTGAAAATTGAGCTAAGTGATGAAAAGTTTAAATATATAACAGAAAATTCACAAGAGTGTGATTCTGAAACCACATTTGTGCTTACTCCTCAAAACGAAAAGTTTCTTCAAAATGCAAAAGATAACGGTGCTCATTCGATTATCGATATAAAAGACGTTGCAAAACTTTTCGGAATAGATAAGATAAAAATCGTTGGAATTACCGGAACAAACGGAAAGACTACTATCGCAAGTGCAATCTACTCATTTTTGCTGGATTTGGGCTACAAGGCTGCTATGCAGGGAACGCGCGGCTTTTTTATGAATGATGAGATTATAGAGGGTAAAACACTTACGACCCCGTCCGTTTTAAATACATATAGACACATTTATCAAGCAGTATGTGCAGGATGCGAGTTTTTTATTATGGAAGTAAGTTCACATGCAATCGCTCAAAAAAGAGTGGAGGGTTTAAACTTTGAGCTGAAAATACTTACAAATATCACTCAAGATCATTTGGATTATCATAAAACTATAGGCGAGTACATAGCCGTAAAGAATAGTTTTTTTCAAGATGATGGAAAAAAACTGATTAACAAAGATGAGCCAAAAGCCTCTTTTACAATTAAAAATACTTTCACATACGGTATAGAAAATTCGGCAACATATAGACTAATCGCCTACTCTCTAAACAACGCAACAAGCGGAATTATCCAGTACTTCGGCGAAATGGTTCCTTTTACAGCTTCTTTGCATGGATTTTTCAACCTTTACAATCTTATGGCGGCAATTGCAGCGACACACATCTTAAGCGGAAAAAAACTGGAAGAAGTTTGTGATGTAGTTGAAAATTTTGCAGGTGTGAGCGGACGGATGGAGCAGGTTAGCGAGACTCCAAATGTAATTGTCGATTTTGCCCATACGCCTGATGGGATACAGCAAGTTTTAAATGCACTTAAAGAGAAAGAACTTTTAGTCGTTTTTGGAGCAGGCGGAGATAGAGATAAAACGAAGAGACCTCTTATGGGAAGAGTAGCTGCAAGTTTGGCGAAAAAACTCTACATAACAAGTGACAATCCGAGAAACGAAGACCCCCAAGATATTGTAAATGAGATCTTGGTCGGAATTGAAGATAAAAGTATGGTAAATGTTGAGTTAAACAGAAGAAAAGCTATTGAAATGGCACTCAGTGATCAGCAAGAGGATGAGGTTGTCGTTATTCTGGGAAAAGGGGATGAAGCTTACCAAATCATTTATGATAAAGAGTTCCCTTTTGATGATAGAGAAGTTGTAAGAGAGCTTATAAAAAATAGAAGTGAAAAAACTTCTTGATATGCATTATTTTTTATGATGTTATTTTTTGATATAATTGCGAAAAATTTTAAAAAGGGTACTATAATTATGGGAATTCCTCAACCGGCATTTTATATATTTAAATGTGAACAATCGGCTCCTCCGGGTATGCCAAAACCATCATGTGTTACACCGCAAACGCAAGATTTATTTCAGCATTTGGCACAAAAACTGATGAAAGAGGGCGTAATGGGCACGATTCAACCGATTCGTACGTCATGTTTAAATCGTTGTACTGCAGGACCTGTTATGCTTGTTGAGCCAGGACATTTTATGTATGCCGCTCTTACAAAAGAGAAGATTGACAGAATTATAGAAGAGCATTTAATCGGCGGAAAAGTTGTAGAAGAGTATCTAATAAGTGCTGACATGTGGGATGAACCAATCTCTCCATGTGAGATGAAAAAACAGATGGGAATGTAAAAAAATGATGATAGAAATGTTGTACAGCAAAATTCATCGTGCTACGGTAACGGATGCCAACTTAAATTATGTAGGCTCTATAACAATAGATGAAGAGCTTATTGAAGCTTCAAAGATGAGAGTTGGACAAAAAGTTGAGATACTAAACATCAATAACGGCGAGAGATTTTCAACTTATGTTATTTTAGGCGAGCGAGGCAAGAGAGATATTTGCCTAAACGGTGCAGCTGCAAGAAAAGTTCACAAAGGCGATAAAATCATTATAGTTGCATACGCTACATATGATGAATCTGAGTTGTCAAACTATAAGCCGAAAGTTGTTTTAGTAGATGAAAACAACGATATCGAAGAAATTTTAGAAGAGATTTAACAATGTTTGGAAATTTAGGCGACATGGGCAAGATGCTTGAGGGAATGCAGGAGAATGCTAAAAAACTTCAAGCAGAACTAGAGTCTAAAATTTTTAAAGTAAAAAGCGGCGGCGGCATGGTCGAAGTTGAAATGAACGGCAAAGGAGAAGTCATAGATATAAACATTGACAACTCTCTTTTGGGTGATAAAGAGTCACTTCAGATCTTGCTTATCGGCGCAATAAACGATGCAAATAAAATGGTAGAGCAAAATAGACAAAATAGCGCATTCGGGATGCTAGGCGGCATAAATCCGTTTGGGAGCAAGTAAGGTGCTTAGGCTACTTTTAGCACTAAACCTTTTTCTTTTAAACCTCTTAGCATGTAATGGCGATTTTGAATCTTGCAGATCAAAAGTCGTTGACTCTGAGTCAATTGTAAATCAGACACTTCAGATCCCTGTGCAAAACAATCAAAGAATTGTTTTTTCCAAAACCGCTCCAAATATGAAAATTATTAAACATGATCCTTACCTCTCTCTCTATCTCGTAGAAGATACAAAAAAATTTAAATATCCTTTTAGAATCAATATGAATTATGCCATGGGAACGTTAGGCGTCGATAATCATAGAGTTGTTGAGGGAAAGATTTTAAAAAAACAGATAGGTTTAGAGAGCTTTGCAACATTTAGTGAGAAGCTCTCAACGCCAAGTTTACTCTTAAATAGCTGTTGTGCCCTTGAGGGAATCGTGACAGAACGGGGAATAATCGAAAAAGAGTATATTGATAGGTTTTTAAAAGCAAAAATTATCTCTTATGCCGATTTTGGGATAAGAGTTAAAGCGGTCGGCTCTCTTATCGCTATTGGCAGCATTAACCCTTTTATGGAAAACAATCCGTTTATGAAAGATGATATTATTTTAGAACT
>Ga0208373_1000262_pt1 | contig 98825 bp, 106 predicted proteins | sample RifOxyC2_FD_184036 | JGI IMG/M metagenome (GOLD analysis project Ga0208373, IMG submission 184036) | Soil microbial communities from Rifle, Colorado - Rifle Oxygen_injection C2 (SPAdes) | ecosystem: Environmental > Terrestrial > Deep subsurface > Rock core/Sediment | place: Rifle, Colorado... | reverse complement strand
ACCGACGGCCACCGCTGCGGTTCCTCCTGATTTCCCTCGACAGGACCGAGTGGTCCCGGCCCATCTCCCGGGCTATCCGCCGCAGGCTCCACCTTCCGAGCAGTCGCAACTCCAGGAACTGCCTTTCCGGGTATGAAATCTCAATGCCTCGCATTTTCTTCGGGTTCATGTCCTTAGGATCTAATCCTGCCAGAGTGGTGCATTGAGTCTAGAATGTCGCATGATTCATGCCATCCTTGACAAAATTGACATTCTGTGCTATGATAAACGTCGTATTCAGTTGATTTTGCGACACAGGCGGCCGCTGAAGCGGCCCGAGGAGGAGAGATGAAAAAAGGATTGGCCGCCCTGGCCATTTTCGCCCTCACTGCCGTGTCCTGCGGCGGTGAGGAGACGGTGGAGTTGACGACCAGCGAGCGGCTGGCCGTCAACGTGGTCGAGGACGTCGAGTACGTCCGCGACCACAGGACCGGTATCTGTTTCGCGGTTTACACCGGCTATCGCCGGGCCGCGATCAGCAGTATCCCCTGTGAGCAGGTCCCTGCGGATCTGCTCGTCGAGACCGGCGGGGAGTAGAGGAGGCCTCCCCGCCCCGACGAAGAACCGCCCGACCACTTGGTCGCGGCGGTTTTGCGTTCTATCAATAAATCAAATCTGACTCTGTAAGCGTGGGTACCGATACCGAACCACTATTTAAGCTGACCGCGGTTCTAATACCCTCCATGCTGCGGAGCCATGAAAAGAACGCCTAAAACAAGGCGTTCTTTTGTTGACCCCAGGTGGGAGGTGGAACCGGAGGGTGGTTATGATGAAGATAGAACCGATGTCACTTTTTGTGTATACTTTTTCTGTGAAACGCTGCCATTGAAGTGGTCATCATCTTTATAGTGATTATTTTAACCCTTAAAGATTCAATCTTTTTATGTCGATAGACAGTGGCCAGGAAGAACTGCCCCGACAGGTGGCGGGCCGACCGGAAATGCGAGAGTCAGACTTGGAGTATGGCAGGAGGACAAAAGAGATCATTGATAACGTTTTACGAGATCAGTTTGGTGACTTTTTTCGATCGCAGGAGGTTCTGGATGGACGTGAGGCTATACCCTGCATTTATAAAGAAGGCGATCCTGATAGTCGTGTCGTCTTGGTGCTCGGAGACAACGCTTCCGGTAAGTCCTATTTCCGTCGTCTGGTTGAGTATACGGTACAGATCGGTCGGTTGACCGAACTTGCCCGTATACCAGATGGAAAATATCCTTCTGACATATTTGAGGTGTCACCGGAGGAGAGGATGGAACCGGGAAGTTTTGCTGCATTAAGGTATGGAGACGAAGCTATGCACTCTACGGGAGACAGCTCTCTGCAGATGGTAAGTAGGACCATCGGATGGATAAGGGATGCAGCTCAGAAAAAGCCAACAAGGGATTGCATCGCGTATTTCGATGAGCCCGACATGGGTTCCGGTTTGCGGGTGGCAAAAAGTATTGGTCTGCTCATTGGTAGTTTAGGTGCGGAAAGAATTCCACAACTGAAGTCGATCTTCGTTACCTCACACAATCCGGCGGTTGTCAGGCAGTTGCTTAAGGCTGACAGCAGACCCCATTATGTTTTTTTGGGGGATTCAGAAGGTCCGAGGACGATTGAGGATTGGTTGGAAATGCAGAAGTCAGAGGAAGTTGACCCCATCAGTCCAGAAGAGCTGAAAAAACTTTCTAGACAGAGGTTTTCCGACATCCAGAAGGTGTTAGATCTTCGTAAAGAACGTAGAAAGAAGACAAAATGATGCCTCGGCCCAGTTAATTCTTGTGAACCAATAAAATCCTGGCAATTTTGCCAGGATTTTATTGTTGACGACACGCGATCTATAGCGAAGCGCTATGCTGAACGCTCATCGAGCGTTGCAGGCATATTCCCATGAGGGCGATAAACATCATGATCGTTGCGCCGGACCAGTCATTTGCGCCGAAGCCGCGAGAGATGACGACGTATGAGATCATTAGCATTCCTATAATGTACGTGACGATTCCACTTGGCGACGAAGATGTTTGAGTCATATTGAGCGATGTTACAGGATATTTTTGCCGCGAATGAGTCGGACGAGAATTACGATCACGGCGATCACGAGAAGAACATGGATGAAGCCACCCAAGGTATAGGATGTAACGATTCCGAGGAGCCACAGAATGATAAATACGACGGCGATAGTCCAAAGCATAGAGACAATATTAGGGGAGGGTGAATAATCGGGATGGAGCGAAGTTGATTACTTAGGGTTCCGTCTTAATGTTTTTCTTGATCGAACGGACGAGTTCGCGCACGACTGGATTCGTCCGGTCGAGTCGTGAATAGATTTTTTTTCCAGTTCGCTGCTTCTCCAGGAGTTGGGCATGTACAAGAATTTTGATGTGCTGAGACGCAAGAGGAGAAGAGACGTGAGAGAGTTTTGCGATCTCGCTTATGGAAATCCGTGGCTGATCGATTAACAGGCGAAATATGCGGAATCGAGTCATGTCTCCCAACGCCTTAAAAACCGCAACAAGACGCCGGTCAGTTTCATTTGGAGACTTTACTTCCTGTTGGATGATTGTTCGGGTATTCATGTTTAACATTTAAACAATCATTTATATATTTATTCTATACGCATTCCGAAACGCTGTCAACAACGTAAGCGCTGAAATCGCCACAGAACCCTCATTTAAGCTTACTGCGGTTTTTTGTTATTATTCACCCTACCTATCAAGGATAGGTTTCGGGACGGTTCGACTGACCTGCGCGTCTGGCGATAAACTGAATCCGACATTGTAAGCGTACAAGTCTCAAATATGAATTTTTCCAAGAAAAATTCAGCCTTGCTCGTTGGGCTGTCCATCATGGCACTGGCAGCGGTCCTGACGCTCGGCAGTATCTGTCTGCCTCGGCTACTTTTTCGGCCGAAATACGATTTTCTTTTCGCCAGCTACACTTACGTTGGTTTCTATGGCGTGCCTCGATATCTGGTTCAGGACGGCAAGCTGATCAGCAACAAGGAGGCGGAAGCGCTCATACAGACCTCCGCGTTCTCGGAGTCCAGGCTGTTCGTCTACGATGTCTCCGAGGACGTGGGTCGAGAGATTACCTTCGAAGAGGCGCAGCGTCTCGACCTCGATGTCGGTAACCGGTCACCGGACGGGTTTAAGATTGTTCCCGGCACGCAGCGGGCTACCAGTCCCTACTTTTTCTTCCCTTTCCAGCATCTTTCCCCGACTCTAATGCCCGATTACCATTGCCTTAGCGGTCATGGCGCCAGGTGGATGCTGAATTCTCGTTTGATGTATTTTGACACGTCTAAATTCATCGGTTGGATAAGATGAATATTATGATGGATGATGGGGAAATTTTGCGGCGGACTCAGGGGCTGTCCGAACGAGGTAATGCAACTCGGGATGAGTCGGCCCGTGCGTTTGATTCCGGCGACCTGACCGAGCTAAATACCGCGGTCCAGATACCGAGAAAGTACAGTGCACTCGAGGTGCTGTGCGGTGTCGGTGCGGTGGTGGCGTTTTTGGTTTTCGTGTTTCTGTTGTCCTGGCTCTGGCCGTCCCTCCGGTCCGACAGTCGCATTCTGGTTCCGCTGGGCTGGAGTGCAGCGACCTTTTTGGTCGGTCTGACCTTCGCTTTTAGTCACAATCGCCGTTTGGAGTCGGTTAGTTCGTCGTTCTTCCTTTTTTCGGTACTTTTGGCGGCGAATGGTCTGCAGCTCGTGCTTGAGCTTGTCGGCCTCCACGGCTATTATCTGCCCCAAATTCTGATCGCTGGACTGCTACTGGTTAGTTCTCTGCTGTCCTCAGTCTACGTTCGGAGGGGTGTTTTTGTCCTGCTCAGCATTGTGTTCGGGACTTGGCTGTTTTGTGGCCTGACTTCTACTGCTGCCTACAGCTTAGGGGTAGGCGATGCTGAGATACGTATCCTGACCTATTCGGAGAGCCAGCTCCTCTTTTTTTGGGGCTGTCGTCTCATCTTTATTGGATTGGCCTATGTTGTCTTGGGCCATCTTTTGTCGAAACGGCGTCCTGCACCGCTGACCAGTGTCCTTTACGGTGTCGGCACGTTTTTGTGTTTGGGTACGGCGGTGGTCTTTAGTGGAACGATCCTTCCTATTACGTCACCGAACGTGTTCTGGATGGTGGCTTTCCTCGTTTTAGTCGTCGGTGCGCTATTCTTGAGTGTTCGCATTAGGAGTAGATCGGTAGTATTTTCGGTGGTACTTTGTTCGATTTTCTTTACCTTTTTTGTTACTTGGCAATATTTGATTTGGCCTATTATTGTGTTGGTTTTGATTTGGGTTGGTTACTCGTATTGGTGGTGGACAAGAAGGAAACACCCGTCTTTGGTCGGATAGTTGAAATGCTTGGGTCGGTTTCATGACATGAACCAACACAAAGTTCCGGTGTAGGCTAACTCCTGGCTGCGGAGGGGCGGGCCACATCGCTCGCGAACGACGTGCCATGGAAAGTACGCCCATTAAAACGGGCGTTTTTTTGTTGACCCCAGGTGGGACGTGGAATCGCGGCGGGTTTATGGTTGAAATCAATTAGCGAAGTTCAAGTTGCTGTTGCACCACCCGACAGGTCGCTTGATATTGAATTCAGGACTTGGTAGGTTTCATTATAGTCATATGCAGTTTCTCATAAGCAACTTATTGAATTGGTGGTGGACCTTGCGAGCTCACGCGCAAGGTTCCGGTTTTGCTTAGGCCTAACTTTACGGTCATCTGCAGCACTCCTCCGGAACTTCGCGGGGAGTTTTTTGTTTGTGCTGATGATTGGACATGTCCCAGACATGTGCGGACACCAGCATAAAAGTTGTGCTGGATTGTCCTTTTAAAATCATAGAGAAGGAGACTAAGACATGAGAACATTGGGAATTGAGCGTGAGTGTTTCATTATCGACTCTAGCGGTAGTGTCGTGCCCGCAATCGGTAAGTTGCTTCCGCGGGTCTTTCTTGTTGCCGAACGGATAGGTGTTCCACAGAATCTTTTTTCATTCGAGCTATTTGCCGGGCAGATCGAGGAGAGAACACCCCCTTGTCGGAACTTTGAGGAGATCAAAAAAACTCTTTCGATTAACGGGAGAATTTTATCGGCGGCGATCAGTAGTCTCGGTTTGTCATTCGATTATTCCGAGTTTGTGGAGGAGCACAAAGTTGGAGTGTTCGAGGTCAATCCTTTTGACCGACGTCATAGAGATATCTGGTCGGCAATGTCGCTTGAGAAAAGAGTTGCTGCGTCAGTGGTTGCAGCTGTTCACGTCCACATTTCTGTCAGTAAAGATGAAGTGGTACGAGTTCTCAATCTTTGTCGGGAGGAAACTGTGAATCGTCTCGTACACCTCGGGGATCATTCCAGACTGAGGCGTATGACTGCTTACCGAATAGTGTCCGGAACAGATGGTATTCCGCCGGAGTTCGATGATTTTTCAGAAGTGATGAACTACATCTCATCTCAAGGAGGCGAGAAAAACGTGTGGGATCTTGTTCGGTACAAGCCGTCTACCGGAACGATCGAGTTTCGGATGTTCGGTACTACTTCGAGTGTGGATGAGATTGTCGAATATATTCGTGTCTGTCGCGATTTATTCGATCTTTGATCGTTAGGGGAGCTGTTGTTGGCAGCCCCCTTTCTTTTTTGCGTTATCTGCTCATTGGTATCCAACTCGCCATAGGCTGAATATATGCTTGACGAACACTCTTCCGTTTCGATTTTCCCACACAGAAACTCAAGTTTAGACAAGAGTAAAAAGTTATATTTTTTAGCCTTGAGAGTCGATCGATTGTGATATACCATGTTAATTAACTAATTTTAAGTTTCTGACTTAAATCTCCGGGCGTAAGCCCGAGAGATGCAGTTGATTCCAGTGTCCTCTTGTCCCTTACTGTAAGTATGGAGTTCAAGAGACTAAGCAACTGCGTATATCATTGCGAATACCATCTGGTGCTCGTAAGCAAATACCGCCGAAAGATATTCAATGAGGGAATTGTACTGGGGAACGGACGGAATTTGGTCAGACGGGTACTTTGCTACGACAGTTGGTATTAACGAACAGATGATAAAGCAGTACATCGAGCAGCAAGGACAAGAGGACACTGGACAAGCGAAGCTTGCGCTGGGTTGAAACCCCGAGCGTAAGCTCGAGGAGCTTCATAGCTACTGTAGAGCAAGTAAAGACTTTCTCTCTTAGAGAAGGTGTAACCATATTTCCGTGGGAACGAGCCGGTGATGAGTTAAGTGACTTAAATGAATTATGATCTTATGAAACTCTTTCTCACTTCATCCTGCATTCCCAAAAATCTTCGAGAGCCGTTCCTAGCGTTTTTGGGTAAGCCACCAGAGCAAATAAAACTATTTTTTATACCAACAGCGTCCGACGTCGAGGACAACAAGTTTTACACCTGTCAGTCGATGGATGATTTCTCGGCGGTTGGCATCGACCCGATTTGGTATTCACTTAGATTCAAGACAAAGGAGCAGATTGCTCGAGAGTTAGCGACCGCTGATGTTGTTTGGGTTAATGGTGGTAATACTTTTTATTTGCTTGATGCGGCACGTCGGACCGGATTCATGGAGATCGTCTCTAAACTAGTACGAGACTGTCGTGTCATGTACGGCGGGACGAGTGCAGGTTCCATACTTGCCTCGCCGACCATTGCGGCGGCCGGTTGGGGAGGCGATGGAGCGGACAAGAACGCCGTTGGTCTGACGGATTTGGCTTCATTTGGTTTTGTGCCGTTTACAACGCACGTCCATTACGACCCGGCCATCGAAAAAGATGAATTGCTTGCTAACAAACGAGGTACTCCTATTTACGCTGTGCCCGATGGCTGCGCCATTCAAGTCGAGAATGAGAAGATTGTCACCCTCGGAGACGTGGAGATTTTCGACTAGTTTGGTCGGAATGGCGCGGTGTCTGGCTAGTTCTCTGGTATAATCTTCGGCAGAAGACCAATCCAATCATTTTTCACTCATACTCCAACCACAGATGAAACGTCAAAGGTCGTCTCGGTCCAAGATTGGTAAGACTAGGCAGTTTTTTCGGCGTCTAGGTCCGGGGTTCATTACCGGTGCGGCGGACGACGATCCATCGGGTATTGCCACCTACTCACAGACTGGTGCGCGATTTGGTTATAGTCAGCTTTGGACCGCATTGTTTTCCTTTCCGTTCATGGCTGCAGTTCAGGAGATGTGCGGACGCATCGGTACAGTGACTGGCAAAGGTCTGTCCGGGGTTATTCGTCGCCATTACTCGCGTCGAGTATTGTTCTTTGCGGTCGCACTGCTCTTTATTGCCAACACAATCAACATTGGGGCCGATTTGGGAGCCATGGCTTCGGCGACACGGTTGGTCTTCGGTCTACCGTTTGCGTTTTGGCTGCTAGCGCTGACTGCTATAACACTGACACTGGAGACGTTTTTTTCTTACCAAAAATATGCCAAGTTGCTGAAGTATTTAACGTTGTCTTTGTTTGCCTACGTTCTGGTTGCCATTATTGTTCAGCAGGATTGGAAAGAAGTAGCCTGGTCCACTTTTTTGCCGAGTCTGTCTTTAAATCGAGATTACTTGTTGAACATTGTAGCTATACTCGGTACTACAATTTCGCCGTACCTGTTTTTCTGGCAGGCAGATCAGGAAGTTGAGGAGGAAGTGATGGCGCACAAGATTTCCGGTGATGGCGAGGAACGTCCGCGGGTAACCAAGCGAGACCTGCGTTCCATGCGAGTCGATACCATTCTAGGAATGTTCTTCTCCAACCTCGTGATGTTTTTCATCATCGTGACCGCAGCTTCAACACTGCGAGTTCATGGTGTGACTAGTGTCGACACTGCTACTCAAGCGGCCGAGGCACTAAGGCCACTAGCTGGCGATCTGTCTTTTCTACTCTTCAGTCTCGGTATCCTTGGTACTGGCATGTTGGCTGTTCCTGTTTTGGCCGGTGCGACGTCATATGCGGTGGCGGAGGCCTTGGGGTGGAAAAGCGGACTTTATCGTAAGTTTAGTGATGCACATGGTTTTTATGGCATTATGATTTTAGCGACATTGGTGGGATTGATAGTGAATCTTGTTGGTATCCCACCTTTTAAGATGCTTTATTACACTGCAGTGCTTAATGGATTGATCGCTCCGCCATTGTTGGTACTCATACTTCTTATTTCGAACAACTCCAAGATTATGGGGCGACACACCAACGGTTGGTTGTCGAACACGCTGGGGATACTGGTTACGGTCGTCATGGCTGTGGCCGGGATCGGTCTGTTGTTCTATCTGATCTGACGGTTACCGCTGCAGGAAGGAAGTTAAAAAACAGAACGCCGGGAAAGTCCGGCGTTTTTGGATTCATCTGTCGTCGTTTCGCACTAGCTGCTGATCGGATCGCCGATTTGATAGTTGATGAAGAAGACGTCCGGTATGTCCTCTACGTTTTGGGCCCAGTTCGCACCATAGTATCTGGCGGCGAGGGCAGGGGATGATACCCAACGTAGGGTGCCGCCCCGGTCGACGGCATAGACCTTGTCGTCGGTTTGGACTTTGACTAGCCTGACGCCCGGCCGGTAGGTTACGTTGCCGCCGATGCGGATGGCGGCCATTTCCTCGGGACTGATCGTCAGTACCTCCGAGAAGTCGGCGTACCAGGTGGCGTAGACGCGGGCGTTCGGGAAAACATAGCGTCGTCCGTCCGAACCGCAGTAGTAGACCGAGGTGATGACCGGGATGCGGATCAGCGATCCAGGCGTGCAATGGAGGTCTGTCGGCGAGGCGGCGGTCAGACTCTTGTCCAGGTCGATGGTCGGATTGGCGGTTCGGGCGGAGGCCACGTCGTAGGTGCCCATTGACAGAGCAGTATCCAAATATGGATAGGGATTGATGGCCGTGCCGTCCGGTAGGCGTATTTCGAAGTGAAGGTGCGACCCTACATCCTCGGCATTGCCGGAGTCTCCGACCCAAGCGATATGCTGGCCCTGGGTGACCAAGACACCTTCTGTAATACCTGGTGCGTAGGCGTACTGCGGACCGCCGTTTCCGTCGTCGGATCCGGGTGTGTCGTTGTTGATGTGCAGGTAGTCGTACTCGTAGCCATTGTCGCCGGCAATCGAGAGTGTAAAACCATAGCTCGGCTCCGACATTGGAGCGAAAGTGACCCGACCGCCGCGTGCGGCCAGGATGGGCGTCATTTTTGGTGCCATTAGGTCGTTACCTTCATGTGTCCGTCCGCCGCTTCTGGGATCGCCGAAGTCGTCGGATAGGTTGGTGCCACCCTGGACAGGAAAGATAATCTCCGGCGGTCCATTCGGCTCAATCGTCGGTCCATCGTGCCAATCATAATCAGAGTAGTATTGTGCACAGACTGACAAGGGAATTAGCGATGCGGCAGCCATGATTAGAGTAAGGAATATTTTCTTTTTCATATCACCTTCAACATACCATCTGACGATCAACGAGGTCTAAGGTTAAAGCTGTTTGAAGATGAGGTTCCAGAGTATCCTTTTTAGGTCGGATAAGTGTTCCCCTTATAAGGGTTTGGAGTGATAAGTATGAACGTTATTGAGGTTAAAGAGCTGAAAAAAGTCTACAAGGACAAGCCGGCAGTGAACGAAATTTCGTTCGATGTCGCCGAAGGCGAGATTTTTGGGTTTCTCGGACCGAACGGGGCAGGGAAGTCGACCAGTATCAACATACTCGCCACTATTCTTCCTCCAACCAGCGGCGACGCCACGGTTAACGGTTTTAGCATCATCGAGGATCGTGACAGTGTTCGAAAGTCGATTGGACTAGTTTTCCAAGATCCGTCTCTCGATGATCGGTTGACCGCGTCGGAGAATCTGCGTTTTCATGCGAAGTTGTATGGTGTGCCGAAGAATTTGTTTACGGATCGGATGAAGGAAGTGCTGGAGCTAGTGGATCTTTGGGATCGGAAGGATGATTTCGTCCGTACCTTTTCGGGCGGCATGAGACGTCGGCTCGAGATTGCGCGCGGACTGCTACACTATCCAAAGATTTTGTTTTTAGACGAGCCGACCATCGGTCTTGATCCGCAGACACGGGCTCACTTGTGGGAGTACGTCTTGAGGCTCAAGAGAGAGAAGATGATGACCATCTTCATGACCACGCATTACATGGACGAGGCCGAAGCGTGCGATCGGATAGCGATCATCGACCACGGAGATATAGTGGCACTTGACACACCCGAAGCGCTGAAGAAGGAGGTTGGCGGCGACATCATCACTCTCAAGGGTGATAAGTTGTCAGATCTCAAGATCGAGTTGGAACATCGATATGGTTTGAAGGTAGATAATAGCGATGGTTCCCTTAGAATCGAGGTGGAGAATGGCGAGACGTTTCTACCAAAGTTGTTCAATGAGCTTGACGTTAGTATTAGCTCTGTCGAGCTGCGCAAGCCGACGCTCGATGATGTTTTTCTGTCCATTACTGGACGAAACATCCGAGCAGAGACCATGTCGGGAAAGGACCGTACACAGGAGCATATGCGCCGGCGTGGGCGTCACTGATCAAGAAAGTTGATATATGCATTTTCTTCAGACAGTTTATGTCATTTGGCAGCGCGAGCTGATTCGTTATTTGCGTGACAAGACGCGCATCTTTTCGTCGCTACTGCAGCCGCTCATGTTTTTAGTGATCTTCGGTGTCGGTTTGAAGTCCACGCTATCTCTGACGGATATCGGATTCGACTTCATTCAGTTTATGTTCCCCGGGATTATCGCTATGAGCGTGATGGGCGTAGCGTTTTTTTCGACCATTTCCACCGTCTGGGACCGCGAGTTCGGCTTTTTGGCTGTCCGGGCAAGTTTCGAATGTCGTGCTGGCACAGATAGCGGTTCATTCCATTCCGATTGACGTACTTTTTTTGGTTGGGTTTTCGGTGGTCATGGTTTTGTTGGCTGTCTTGGCCTTCAGTCGGCGCGAATGATCGGGAAATCAGGACCGTTCAGGTTCAAATTTTTATCTTATAATATATATCTCCTGGTGGTTGACAAAATTGGTCTTTTGGCGTATGATGCTTCCGAGCAAAGCGTACTCGAGGTGGAGATATGTCGAGTTTCCCCATAAGATACGAAATTTGCCGGTTTTAACCACGTAAGCAACAACTATGACTGGAACTATCCAGAGGTTGACGGATAAGGGATTCGGCTTCATCGCCGTGGAAGGTCAGGAAAAAGAACTGTTCTTCCATTCGACTGCATTAGTCGGTGTGACCTACGACGAGTTAAGCGTTGGTGATACTGTCTCGTTTGAGACCGAAGACTCCGAGAAGGGTCCTCGTGCCACCAACGTCCAACGCGCCTAGTTTTTCAAAACCAGAGATCGCCTCGTAATACGGGGCGATTTTTGTTTTTCGTGGTCCTGTAGATAGGTGTTACCTGTCGTCAGGAGTAAGATCTATTTGTTGAGGAAAAATAATTTTTTGCTTGCAAACACGACTCAAGAAATTGCACAGGATTCCGGTCCACATCCGTTCGGGTGGCCGCTCGGCCTGGTACTTTTGGTTTTATATAAAGGTATTTGGGGGTTGCTAGAAGTTTGCGCTGGTCTGCTTGTCGTCTTTTCTCACCGTATTTTTTCCGGTGAGCTGACCGATATTATTTTTGGAGGGTACCGCCCAGCACTTACACGGTAGGATTGTTAGCTAATCTTTTAGCAGTAGATTTGTGGTCAATTTAGCTGCGTTTTTTGTTTCGCTATCGTTTTACATACCGTCATTTCGGTGGTAAACTTTTGTGGTAATTTAGAACGATTTTAGATATTTATGCGTAGTCAACAGCGTGGTTTTACTCTTACCGAATTACTCGTTTTTATTGCCATTGTTGGCATACTTGGGGCAGTAGTTTTTGTAACCATTGACCCTCTCAGTCGATTTCAGGATTCTCGGGATTCACATCGGTCTGCTGATATTAATGCCATTCTTTTGGCTATTAAAACCAATCAGATTGAAAGCGGGTCTTTTTTACCGACTATTTCAAGACTGCCGGTTGATAGTGTTTTTATGATTGGTACAGCTTCAGCTGGTTGTGATGATCAAAACGCTGTCTGTGATACAGCGGTTACTTCTGACGCATCCTGTGTCGATTTATCCGAGTTGGTATCTGGTGGGTATTTGGAATCTGTGCCAGTAAGCCCTGATGGTTTAGGGAATTGGACTGCAGTTGTGACCGGATATACTTTGTCGATTTCAACTGATGGAACATTGACTGTTCGAGCTTGTGAGTCAGAGAATACTTCAGAGATTAAATCTTTAAAATAGAAAAAGTTAACAATAGTATCCGATTCTGGATTGTTGCGATTTTTAATGGTAAGGTTGTATTTAACGCAATAATTTTATGAGAATCAATCTTTTTATTTGGTCAGCTGTTGGATTAATGTTGCTAGGTGCCGGCTGTTTAGTTAATCAACCATCGTCTACTACAGACAATACAATTAGTTCGACACCACCTTCGTCGTCAGTATCAAATCGTCTTGATTTGAGTAGTCGAGGACTCAAGAGTGTTTCATTGGATATTTTTAACAGGATAGAGCTCGAGGAACTCGATTTGTCGGACAATCAATTAACAGGTGCACTTCCAGCTGAGATTCGTCATCTGCAGAAGTTACGAGTATTGGATGCAAGCGGTAATCAAATGACTGGCGTTCCGGCCGAAATTGGACAATTATCAAGGCTTGAAGAGCTCGACTTGTCGGATAACCAATTAACCGGATTGCCACTCGAGCTTGGTAACCTGCACGGTCTACATCGTTTGGATCTGAGTGGTAATAATATATCTCAACAGGATCTCAATACCATCCGGGTTGGACTGACTAACACCGAGATTATTGAGTAGAGGATCTTTTATTGAAGGTAAATAAAAACACACCCCTTCGCCAATGCGTCGGGGTGTTTTGTTGAAAATAAATTTAAAGGTTTATTGCTGTGGCAGTAGATCTTCAGGTGTGATCCATTGAACACCCTCGATGGCGTTGCAGGCCATAGCTTCGTAGCGTACGTTTTCACCAGTGATCGGTTCACCACCGTACGGATAAGACCAAAGTACGTTGTCAGTGATAGTACCAGCCGTAGCTCGGCAACCACCATTCTCGCTGTATGGACAGGTACCCAAGCTAAAAGTGCCAACGCCTTCGCATTGTAGACGCATGGCCTGTTCAGTCCATATTGATCCGATGTAATCCTGACAATGACTGCCAGTAGCAATCATGTTACAGCTGCCACGCACGAGGTTTGATGGATTGATTTCTTCGATTAATGGTTGGACGTCCTCCTGGTAATCAATAGCTTGATCTTCCGGTAGATCCTCGGTGCAACCGCCACCAATTAAAAGTAAAGCGGGCAGTAGGAGTAGTGCAGCGATCCCTGTTTTCATAAAGTGTAATTTAGGCTAGGTTTACGGCGTTAGTATATCGTCGTGATTGGTGGGCGTACAGCCTAAATTAGTTCAATAAGTATAAGCGGGAACATTTTTTATGCGTCATAATGAAACTACTGGTTCTTATTTAATGGAGCAAGAGCAAAAAGTTGAGTGTGAGTTTCATCGTTCGCCAGCGATCAAACGGCTGCTGGCCAGATCATTGGACGTCAGGGCGGTGCGCCGTAAGTGCATGGAGTCGGCACATCTGGCTATCGATTCGAAGTATACGAGTGAAGGGGATAGACGTGGCTGGCAGGAGCGGCTTCTGTCGGCTGAGAAGGAGCTTGAAAATATGCAGTCCAAACTGGATGAGTTTATAGCGACAGCCGAACTTTTGTCGGAGGACGATTTCGATCGGCAGTTCGGAGAACTGCGTGCGGAGCTTGATGGCATCTTAACTCGCCTACATGGTTACGAGATCCTGCCTTGGTGGAGGGATCGTGATACCGATTTTCCTAGCTTTTTTCGGGACATTAGGACTGTCGAAACCTACCGCGAGTTCATGGAGAGCAAGGTTATGCAGTGGCTGCCGCGCAAGGCCGAAGTTGGACGTATTTTGTCTATCGCTCGAGAAATGCACCATCGTGCCGGAGGCGACGATGCACAGCCGATTCGTATTGTGGATGTCGGTGGGGCGAATGGGGCCTTGGGCAAGTTGGTCGTAGATTTAGCTAGAAAAAATGGAATTGGTATTGAATACACTGTTGTTGATCCTGATGATCAGATTATCTCGCAGGCACAGGAGGCCTATGGCGACGAAATATCTTTTTCCGTCTGTTCTGCTGGTGAGTTTTCCGAGAAGGTGAATTCGGACGATACAGAAGCGGCCGAGCGTATGGCACGTCGTCGTGCACTTATTGAATTTAACCAGCGTCGCTTTTTCGATCTAGGTAGTATTATTGACCTGATGAACGACCGGCTCGGGAATGGGGAGGAAATCGCTGACGATGTCATTAGCGACTTTTGTCTGGCTTGGGAGGAGGACTTCCAGCCTGTACCGGATAGTTTTCTCGGTCCGGAAGGGAATGAGACGTTTAAGGATTGGGTTGAAGGCTCCAAGCTAAACGACTATCGGAGTTTGTTCAGTCGTTGGTTTGACCGTCAGCAACAAGAGATTGTGCGATTGACGACATTGGTCGAGAAGAGACTGTCCGAAATACAGTCTAAATTTGATCTAGTCATCAACTCCTGGATGCCACACGACCTGGACTTCTCCGCTGACCTACGGGCCATAAACGGGACGGCCATAATTTACGCCACTTCTCTTGACGGATCATCCGGCATCCAAAGTTCGGATCAGGATTATGTCATGCACGGTCGTGAACCGAAGGCCATTGGTGAGGAGTTCAGTTACGCACCCGGACGAAATTATCGGATGCATTCCGGTTGGGTAGGGCCGACACCGAAGCACATGGCGGGAATTAAGCCGTTCTGTAATGGTATGGTGTTGGAGGTTAAGGATAAGTACTTCAATCCGCCGGCATCGGACGATTTTTCGGTGGCTGACCTCGATCTGGGCCGTGAATATCCGTGGAACGGCGGTAGCGGCGAGCTGGCCGCGATTCCAGATCCGGTTCCCTTGCGTGAGCAGCAGGAGGATTACGGAAACTACCGGTCGGACCTGAGGGAACAGGCTGAATCTCTGGAGAGATTGTCGGGCCAACGTTCTGCTTGAAGTAATTTGGTATGATTGACGAAACAAAAGAATTGAAAGCCAGTCGAGCACTTAATTGGATTATTGACTTACTGGAGTGCTTTTGAACAATCCTTGGACCGGGGACCTCGGATTAGCTGTTTTAAGGACACAGTTTTTTGATGTTTGTTTGGATGGACTTAGACCCCTTTCGTTGATGAGAAGTTTAAAGATTAAGCAATAGCTTAATCTGTCACTTACACACCTAGCTCAAACGCACCTCTCTTGGGGTGCTTTTTTGTCAGGCTAATTATTTAGTCGTTGGTTAATTTTTTGGTTGCGTGTTCTCCAGCTAGTCGGCCAGTGCACCAAGCAGCCTGTAGGTTAAATCCTCCAGTAAAGCCATCAATATCGAGGACTTCTCCAACCAGGAATAATCCGGGACAGATTTTTGATTCCATAGTTGAAGGGTTTACTTCAGACAAGCTAACGCCACCAGCGGTTACAAATTCTTCACCTGCTCGACGGCCGACCAGGTGGAGAGGAATCGCCTTCAGCCAGTCAACAACTCGTCGGAACTCGCAACGTCCGGCCTCGGCGGCATTGCGATCAGGATCGGTTTTTAGTTCCCGACAAATAATATCAGCCAGTCGTTTAGGTACCAATTCAGATAATACATTACGGAAGTTTCGGCGAGGTCCATTTGCAGTTGTGGCCGTTAGTTGATTGAGTAGTTCTTCGCGATTCTGTTCGGGAAACAAATCGATGGTTAGGTCGAGTGGCTCGGTCGGACTGAAATGTTGATGCGCAATCAGGGAGGAAAGAGCGAATATAGCTGGGCCACTTAATCCGTTATGTGTGAGGATGAGTGGTCCAGTCAACGAAAAGCGATGATTGTGTTTGGCAGTTAATTTGGCACTAGTAAAAGATAATCCTGATAGTTTAACTGGCCAGCGTTCAGAGACCACGAGTCCACTTAGACTAGGGGCAAGTTCAGTAATAGTGTGGCCCAGCGCTGCAGCAAAGGTATAGCCATCACCAGTCGAGCCGGTTTGTCGGTAGGCCTGACCACCTGTGGCGATGATTAGTCGATCGACGAGTAAGGGGTGTACTCGTTTAGATAGATTGATAACAAATTGACCGTCGGATTGTTTGGTTACACTACTAACTGAGGTGTTGGTCATTAATCGGGCCTGTGGTGGAATTAGTAAGTGTTTAAAAACACTTACAACATCATGTCCATTGTTTGAGCGGGGGAAAACACGATTATCGTCTTCCGTCTTGAGCGGCATTCTATGTACTTCGAACCAGTCACACACTGCGGCTGGCGGGAAGCGGCGCATGGCTGATGACAAAAAACGTCCACCACGTGGATATCTAGACAGAATTTCGTGTATGTCGGTCAGGCCAGTCGTGAGATTGCAGCGTCCACCGCCAGTCAGTAGAATTTTACGGCCTGGAGCTGTGTTACGTTCGATGACAGTGACTTCTGCCTTACTGGTTTCGGTAATGGTTACAGCAGCCATGAGTCCAGAGGCTCCACCGCCAATGATTGCTATCTTCATACTTTGTTTCTCAAGGTGTCGGTTATTCGACTGAGATGATCAGATACTCAATCTCGCGGTCAGAGGTTTTGATAATGACCGTCTCACCAGCGGTATGTCCTAGAAGCGCAGATCCAACCGGTGAACGATGAGAGATGCGTCCTGAACCAGGGTCGGTTTCCTGAGAGCCGGTAATTTCAAAACCACGTCGGTGTCCACCAACTTCCACAGTCACAGTTGCACCAATTCTAATTCGACCTTCGGAGTCTGCTCCACCTTCAATAGTGATGGCATTTTTGATTAAATTACCGATTTCAAAAATACGACGATCAATGCCCGCTAGCCGCCCCTTGGCATAGGAATAGGCTGCATTTTCTGATAAGTCACCCATCTCTCGTGCCCGAGTCAGCTCTTCCACCATCTTGGGACGAATACGCTCTTTTAGCTTCTGCAGTTCCTCTTTGAGTTCTTTGATTCGTCGTGGTGTCAAATGAAGATCGTTGTCGTTTTGACGATTCTGTTCTGATTTTCTTTTGGGTATTTGCATAGTCAGATAATTTGCAGGCCTGGTTTTGGAATTCGGTCCGTATCCTCAGCCTTCTTCATGGTGGAAGTCTACCTTCGTCTGGCTCGCTCGTCCAAGTTGTTATTTGGGCTTGAGAGTTCGTCCGCAGACTGGCACCATGAATCTTGGCCTCCTAGATAGGCCGTTATCATCTCAAATCAAACCCAGAACTATGGCCGAAAATAAGAAAGTAACGATAGCTAAACGGAGTGAAGATTATTCACGCTGGTACTTAGACGTGATCAAGTGTGCTGACTTAGCCGAGCATTCAGTGGTCAAGGGTTGTATGGTCATCAAACCGTACGGGTATGCACTCTGGGAGCGGATACAGTCGGTACTAGACCGGAGGTTTAAAGAGACCGGACATGAAAATGCTTATTTTCCGATTTTTATTCCTAAGTCGTTTTTGAGTAAAGAGGCATCACACGTTAAGGGTTTCGCTAAAGAATGTGCGGTGGTAACACATCATCGTTTGATCGACTCATCTGAAGGTGGTGTGGAAGTTGATCCCGCATCCAAGTTAGAGGAGGAGGTTATTGTCCGACCAACTTCAGAGACGATTATTTATGATTCTTATTCACGTTGGGTTAATTCCTGGCGTGACCTGCCGATTTTGATCAATCAATGGGCCAATGTGGTGCGTTGGGAGATGCGTACTCGGATGTTTTTACGTACGACCGAATTTTTGTGGCAGGAAGGTCACACTGTACATACCACCGAGGAGGAAGCTGAGGAAGAGACCAAGAAGATGCTCGAGGTTTATCGTGAATTCGTTGAAGACTGGCTAGCTATGCCAGTAATGGTGGGCATGAAGCCGGAACACGATAAATTTCCCGGTGCATTACGTACGTATTGCATTGAGGCGATGATGCAAGATCGTAAATCACTACAGGCTGGTACTTCGCATAATCTGGGACAGAGTTTTGCTAAGGCTTTCGATGTGAAGTTTACTGATCGCGATGAGCAGCTTAAATACGCTTGGCAGACCAGTTGGGGTGTGAGCACGCGATTGATCGGTGGGTTGATCATGGCGCACAGTGATGACAACGGATTAGTATTGCCACCTAAGATGGCCTCGATCAAGGTCGTGGTGGTTCCTATTTATAAAGAAGATAGTGAGCGGTCCGAAGTCCTGGCTGTAGTTGATCGGATTCGTGCGGCGTTAGTCGAGTCTGTTCCTGAGATGAAGGTCGATGGTCGCGACAACTGCGGTCCGGGTTTTAAGTTTACTGAATGGGAGCGGAAGGGTGTGCCGGTACGGTTAGAGGTTGGTCCAAAGGATGTGGCTGCTGGGCAGGTAGTGTTGGTGCGACGTGATACAGGCGAGAAGTCGATTGTGGCGCTAGAAGGACTCAAGGAGTCAGTCGAACGAACGCTTGATGAAATCCAGACCACGCTCTTAGAGCGAGCTAGAAAGTTTCGTGACGATAATAGCCGCGAGATTAACTCTTACCAAGAGTTTGTGAAGTTTTTCGAGGGTGAAGACGCTGGTGGTTATGCTTATTGTCATTGGTGCGGTCGGGCAGAGTGCGACGAGAAAGCCAAGTCCGAAACCAAGGCTGTTATTCGATGTTTACCGCTCGATCGTAAGGCTGAAGCTGGTAAGTGTGTGGTTTGTGGTGGGGAATCTGATGGGGGAGGGCGCGTCATCTTCGCTAAAGCGTATTAAGTGTAGGTCTAAGCGGTCGTATTAGTCTTCGGCAGCACCCCTAAAGACAAAAAAGTCGTTAGATGTATATTCGCATCCAACGACTTTTTCATTTTCACATCAAATATTTGCGTAGTTCGCGGCGGCAGTCACGATGGTTGGGTATGGTTTTGGCAACCAGTTTCCAGAAGCGGACCGAGTGATTCATCTCGCCTAAGTGACACAGTTCGTGAGCTACGATGTATTCGGCTAGATGTGGCGGTAGATGGATCAGCTTGTAGTTGAAGTTTAGGTTGCGTTGGGCCGAACAACTACCCCAGCGTCCATAAAGATTCTTGATTGAGACGCGTCCGTAAGTGAAGCTGTAGGCAGAGTTGAGTTGTTGCAATGTATCATGAACCATTTTACGGACAGCTTCGCGGTGACGAAGGTAGTCGCGACGTCCACCCGGTAAAAAAATGCAATTAACGGACTTCTTTTTTTTTGTTAATTTTTGTTTGATCCAATCGTCATACTTTTCAACAAAACGAGCAATGGTCCGGACCGAAGTGGTTGGTGGAGCAGTGGCCACAACCCGGGCATCTGGATAAACAGTCACACTAAGTCGTTTAGCGCGGACCGAACGGCGAATAGAATAGGTTATGTCATTTGATGTAGGCATAAGCTTAGGATAGCAGAACAATCATGGTCTGTGCGGCAACTTAGTTGTGAGTGGGTGGCTAATTATTGATTATCCTTTGAATAGGCTGTACTCTAAAAAGAGAAATTGCTTTATGAAGAAGGTATTTTATCTAATATTAATTCCAGCTGTACTGGCTTTTGGCCTGGTTTTTAGTTTGGGTACACGCAGTTACGCCTCAAATGGTACTCATTACGGTCAGGGGATCATGTTACCATGCTTCGGTTCGGACTGCGGCAATCTTCTTCAAGAGGTAACTTGCTCGGTTCATTGTCTGACTTCCGGTCTACTGCCAACGGTTGGTTTTTCGGATATCTTAGTAGTGTTGCCGTCATTTTTTGTTGTAATAGCTGTAACCATGATGACCGCTGGATTGTTGATGTTTTTCCGTCCATTGTTACTCGTGGTGCCAGCTTCACCACCATCAGCTCGGAATGCTAGAACTATCGTGAAAAGGGAGTGATTAAAGACGGTAACTACATCCGTTTTAATTTTAGTCACTCCTTTTATGTCTAAAAAAATAGTTTTTCGTGTCGAGGGAACTACTTGTGCTAGTTGCGAGGTCTTACTAGAACGAGCTTTTAGGAAGTTACCGGGTGTTTCTGAAGTAGATGTTTCGAATCGTTCTGGTCTTGTCAAACTTACCATCAAAGACGACAAAACACTTTCCGTGTCCGATTTAGAATATGCAGCTGGCGATTCTAAATATCGTTTCTTTGTCGACGATGGACGTGGCAGTTCCATATTTCGACGTATTAATTGGTTGCGGGGGGTCACCGTCTTTGCTTTGGCTTTTTCGCTATACCTAGTCTTCTTCAAGTCTGGGATTTTACCGACAGGTGCATCACTCGATTCATCGGCCGGTCTAGCTGCAGTGTTTTTTGTTGGACTTGTTGCTGCTTTTTCATCCTGTTCGGCTGTAGTTGGTGGTTTAGTAGTTGCCGTAGCTGCTTCTGCTCCTAGTAGTCAGTCCATGATGGAACGATTTAAACCACATCTGATTTTTAACCTAGGTCGGGTTATTGGCTTTGCTGTCTTGGGTGGTGCGGTCGGTGGTCTGGGAAACATGATTGGTCTGTCGACCGGATTAAACGGTCTGTTTCTGTTGTTGGTGGCGGCAATAATGATCGGAGTCGGCTTCGGTCTATCCGGTGTCTTTGCTGGAGGATCGATTTTTGGTTTTTCGAAGTACATCTCACGTTTCATGGAGGAGCGTGCTGGTAAAGGTCAGTCGTTGACTGTTATGGGTTTGGGTGCACTGACTTTCTTTCTGCCGTGTGGTTTCACTCAATCAATGCAACTTTTGGCCGCATCTTCTGGTTCAGTCTGGGGAGGGGCAGTTATTATGTTTGTCTTCTCCTTAGGCACCGCACCTGCACTACTGGGATTGGGGTTAGCTGCCGGTTCAGCCGCTGGTCGTATTAGGAAATATTTAAGCATGGGCATCGGTATCTTCGTGGTAGCTGTTGGTTTCTCTAACTTTGCCGGTGCAGCCACCTTGCTCAATAGTGGATCTTCTGAGGTATCAGTCGAGACAGCGAGAGTTAAAGCACCAGCCGTGCGTATTGAGAATGGAGAACAGGTTATTCAGATGGAAGTAACATCGTCACTCGAGTACGCTCCCGACACACTCTACGTTCAAGTGGGTACACCAGTAAGATGGGATATCTATGGTAGCAATCGTATGGGCTGTGCTAGTTCCCTAGTTCTGCGCGAATTTGGTGTTCGAACTTCGCTGCGTCCGGGCTTTAATTCAGTTCGTTTCGTACCTAGTCGTCCAGGAACTTTTCGTTTTACTTGTTCGATGGGTATGACTCGCGGAACCATGGTGGTCCTACCAAAAGAGAAGGGTCGTTAATAGATTCATGTGATTATGAAAAAGACAACACTCAAAATTGGTGGAATGCATTGCGCTTCTTGTGCAATTAATATCGAACGTTCACTTGGTGAGGCCAAGGGTATTGACTCAGCTAGCGTTAATTACGCTCTAGCTGAGGCAACTATTGAGTACGATGAAAAAGTACTCAATGAGGAAGGTCTTGGTTACCTAATTGAGGTTGCTGGTTACAAAGTGCTGTCGCCGGAGCAATCAAACGGATTGGGCAGTGAACACTTAGCTCACGGCGATATGCATCGGACTAAGCGGTTAGCTTTAGTTGCATTTTTGCTAGGTGTACCAGTATTTATTCTGGCCATGTTTAATATCAATTTTTCAATTGATCTGTACGGACATGACCTATCGGTTTGGTTGCAGGCTATTCTGTCTACAATCGTGGTTTTTGGTGTGGGTTGGGGTTTTCATCGTACGGCGATTCGTTCAGCACTTCGGAGACGAGCAAATATGGACACATTAGTATCATTAGGTACCACGGTGGCACTCGGTTTCAGTTGGTGGCAGATGTTTCTTGGAGGAAAGCTGTACTTCGAGAGTGCAGCGGTGATTGCGGCTTTCATTTTGTTGGGACGATACTTTGAGGCGCTTTCTAAGGGTCGAGCTGGCGAAGCAGTTGCGAAATTATTGGCCTTGTCAGCTAAGGAAGCTCATCGATTACTGCCAGACGGTACAGTTGAGGAGGTAACAGTTGAGAAGCTAGTCGTTGGTGATTTGGTGCTGGTGAAGCCTAGTGAGAAAGTGCCTACTGATGGATTAGTTGATAATGGACACTCATCTATCGACGAGTCGATGTTGACCGGAGAATCACTTCCGGTCGATAAAGGACCAGGCGACTTTGTCTACAGTGCCACAATTAACTCAACCGGAGCACTTAAAATGAAAGTAACTAAAGTTGGTGAAGATACGGTACTTTCGGGTATTGCTCGGTTGGTCAAAGATGCTCAACGACAAAAAGCACCAATTCAGAAATTAGCCGATCGAGTAGCTGGTGTATTCATCCCCACGGTTATTGGACTGGCGGTATTAACCTTCTTGGTTTGGTTAGTGGTTAGTGGCGATATTGGATCGGCGTTCTTGCCAGCTGTGGCTGTATTGGTTGTGGCTTGTCCTTGCGCATTAGGATTGGCTACCCCGACCGCCATTCTAGTAGGAACCGGACGTGGTGCCAGTTTGGGTATTCTCATTAAGAGTGGTGAGGCATTGGAGCGCGGGCGAGACATTGACGAGGTGCTCTTCGACAAGACTGGAACACTAACTGAAGGTCGACCGAAAGTAACCGATTTATTTGTAGTCGAAGGTGTGGAGCGAACTAGACTAATTGCTGTTGCTGCTGGAGTGGAGAGTATGTCTGAACATCCGTTAGCTCGAGCAGTGGTCGAGTATGCAGGTGAGCAGGGGATCGCTTTGGTAGCAGTCGAAGGTGTAAAGGCTATGCCTGGTCAAGGTGTAGTTGGGTCAGTCGATGGTCATGAAGCTGTGATAGGTAAGCCGGATTTTATTCGGCAATCGATTATAGTTGGATCAGACTTAGACCGGAAAATTGAGCAATTGGAGGAGAATGGACGAACGGTGGTGTTGGTAGCCGAGGGTGGCAAATTGTTAGGTCTTTTGGCTGTAGCTGATGCTCCCAAGTCCGGTGCTCGAGAAGCTATTGCTGAGCTTTTGCGAATGGGTCTCGAATCGGTCATGGTCAGCGGTGACAATCGTCGGACAGCTGAGGCGGTGGCCCGTGAGTTGGGTATCAGTCGGATAGAGGCTGAAGTTCACCCGGATCAGAAAGCTGCCATCGTTATGGAGCATCAACGAGCCGGGCATAAAGTTGCTTTCGTAGGTGATGGCATTAACGATGCACCAGCCCTAGCTCAAGCTGATTTAGGTGTAGCTATGGGTAGTGGCACAGACATAGCCATTGAGGTCGGACAGATTGTGCTCGTTGGTGGTGGACCAGAAAAGGTTGGTGAGGCTATCATGTTGGCTCGACTTACTTATCGTGGCATTCGACAGAATTTGTTCTGGGCCTTCTTTTATAATGCGGTCGCCATTCCATTTGCAGCTCTTGGATTGTTGAATCCAATGATCGCTGCCGGAGCCATGGCTTTTTCTTCGATTTCGGTTGTACTTAATTCATTGCGACTGAAGCGGGTAAAATTGTAAATAGAAAAGTGGATTTTAGCCCGGTCTTCGCACCGGGCTTTTCTTTTTGGGTCCAGAAAGACATTAGTTGTATCCTGAGGTCAGGCCGACTAAGATTAGGTTAGTCTTATTTTTTGCTCTAAGGCTATGAACAAGATTAGTATTCGGAGTAAATGGTTAGCAGCAGCGATCGTTTTATTGGCGATCATGGCCGTTAGCTTTGGTTTGTTATGGTTAGCTCATAAAATGGAGGAAGAATCGAAAGATCGATTCGAGTCGACTACTCCGATTTTAGTACCTAGTCCGGATGGCGGACTGGTCGAGGAAGCAGCTTTAGTGATTCCGACCACAGAGCAGGTCGACACAGCTGGTGCTCCAACTTACGGTCCAGAGGTGCCACCTTTACCGCCGGTTTCGATTTCTGCTCAGAACTCACAGGGATTACGACGAGTAGGATTCAATCCGCCAATCGGTGACATTTTTCGACTGGACTACGATCCGATCACTGATACTCTGCTTATGGCTGTAGTCGAAGCCAATGGTGATGGGTCAATTTGGCGACTGTCGAATGATGAAACAATCGAGCGGGTACTAAGGGGTGGCGAACAGACTAATGAGATTTTTCTTGGGTCAGATGGTCACGGTACAGTTTATGCTGGTTTCGCCGGACCGGGCATACTTTATCGCAGTGCGGATCGTGGTCTTACTTGGCAACAAGTGGCCACTGGTATCGATGGTACTTTTTGGGGGTTGACCGACGATGGGAATGGGACTCTTTGGGGCTCGTTGCATGCTTATAATTCGGCGCTTCTCTACCGTAGTACAGATGACGGGTTCACCTGGCAGGTTTGGCATGATTTTCAGCGGATGTTTCCGGAGTACGCCATCACTTACCGTGAGGGTGATGGTCGGTTCATGCTGCGTCATTTACACGATGTGGCCTATGTTAACGGACAACTATTCGTGGGTGTGGGGGATGTAGCCCGTTTTACAGTAAAATCCGATGATGGTGGACTGACTTGGCGAAAGATTTGGAGCGAGGGTTTTACTGCTCATGTTCAGGTTCCTGGTGAGGGCCTACTTTTAGGACCAGATCGTCTGCAGTCGCATGGCTTAGCACGGTATGACTTCAATACTAATCAGACCGAGGAGGTCTGGAGTCCGCTCCCGTTTGGTTGGTCTGGTTTCACCTACAGCCTAATGCAGTTTGATGGTGTTTATTATGCAGCTTTTCATAATGAGGCCAACGAGGTTGATTCGTTCTCTGGCCGCAGTGGTGTCGTAGTCTCACACGACGGATTTAGTTGGTACCCGTTTATGGAGATCGACCCGCTGACCAACTGGGCTCGAACTGATATTTTTCTGGCACCACGGCGTGACTGGACTGGTTGGATCACCTTGAACGGAGCACTCTACATTTTTGAGTCACCGATTGGTCGTTGGTTCGATGTACATCGGGTCTTCGGACAGTAACAACCTTTTGAGGCTCATTTTGGTTGTGGTGACATTTTTACCATCCTCTTGACATCTTTTTAGGATCGGTTTAGAGTACTTTTTGTGCTCGTCACAGTGCGCAGCAAAAGGAACACTGAAAGGAACACTGAATGACCTAAGCCGGGCGCCCCCGGAGAAAAAGGGCGCCGTAATACAAATACACTCCGGGTGAGGTCTTCCCTAAGGGGCAGAGGAGGACCAAAACACCTCACGTCTTTTCTTTCGGGGAAAGATGTACTTTCAAACCGATCCTTCCTCTCTGCTACCCCAAGCGGAGTAATAAGGGAAGGGCAACGAACAACACCGATATCCGTGACTGCCGAGGGGTCCCTCCCAGTGACCTTTCGGCCAATTACTGGAGGAACGATGGGAACCACCAGAGTTGATGGTTCTAGCGCGTCGGAGGGGCGCGCTCACATCAAGTTCCCCTTGAAGAAGGTCTAAGGCTTGCCTCTAGAGAGAGGGGCAGCCTAAGGCTGCACACTAGGGTTTTGAGGCGCCCTGACTGCTCGGTCCGGGGCGCCCTTTTTTATTCATGTGACCCAATCCAATCCCTCCAAATCGCATTCTTGCCAAGAAGTCCAATTTAAGGTAAACTCTTGCCGCGGTTTATTCGCATCAAAGGTCGACAAAGAGAATAAAAATATCCAAACTAATTCATCTTCTTCTATGATCCTCTTTTTTGTGGGGATCATCGAGATGGTGATAGCTGCTTACTGGACTAAGTCCGTGGCCCGGGCCAAAGTTACTCGCACTGGAGCCATTACCATGGTGAACATTTTCATCTGGTTTTACGTGATTCGAATTGTAGTCGATAACCTAGACAACTGGATGGCAATCGTACCGTATGCGGTCGGTTGCGCTATTGGTGCCATGTTCGGTTCTGCGTTCGATAGTCGGGACATTCGACGTCTTCTTCGTCGGAAGAAAACAACTAAAAAACGATTAGTCAACACAAGCGGCTTAAGGCCCGTCAGTCTACCCATGAGAGTGGACGACACTGCCTATGAAACTATCCGATGAACCTATAAGTACGTGACGGCCCCGGAAGTGAGAATCCGGGGTCGTCGTGTGTTTAGATGTTTAGATGGACGAAAATAGGATTAATCTTGATCATTACTCTGAAGTATGCCAATCTTCAGCTGCTCTTTAATTAGGGAGGTTTTCGATGCTCTGCCTTAGAGGTTTTAAGATGGACATAGATTATCAAGGATGGATGAAACACTTGTGTAGGGAAAGTGGTACTGGTTGGCGTGAACAAGTGCTGCAACCGTTTGTACCCACTTCTTCACAGGTTGGTAAGCAGAGAGTTAATCTAGCCTTGGTTGGGACTGAGTTGGTAAAAGAAGAAGGTCTGACCATCTCACCGGACGTCGGTGGTCTGCGCTTAGCGACGCCAGTAGAATTGGCCGCAGTACTAGAGTGCAAGAAGGCTTGCGAATTCTTGAGAGTAGAAGGACGTACGATTCTAGCTCTCGGGGCTTACGTTCAAAATTGCCCGGACGAACGATTTGAAGAGCATGGCTGTTTTTCTCTTTCAGGTGTACCTGAGGAAGGCAGTGATTCACACCGAATCGGCTTAGTTAAACTACCACTCAGGATTAACAGTCGACGATGGTGGAATATTAAGCCACTTATCTTGATTGTCATTATCTAAGGTGGTATTTCTTCCCAGAAGAATACTACCTCTCATTGTACCCCCGCTGGTCGGGGGTTTTGTTTGTCTTGTAGTCTTGGGTTATAGTGCGAGAACTATGGATGGAATCTTGCGTTGTAGTCGCTACGCTTTTGGACCGAACCGTCTTCATTATTGTGGGCCGGACGCTAACCGTGAGTTGTTGGCCTATATAGAAGAAGGTGAGACTGACTTTGGGCTGCGTGCCATGTTGTCTGCTTTTGAGACCCTGGCACCGTATTTGAAGTTGATCGCACGAGCGAACGGTATTATTGACATGTTTGATGATCGGGTAGTGGAGGCTTACTGGTTAGGCAATGAGTTACTAGACGGTGTGGGGAAGCAGCGGTTTTATCGGCACTTAGAGGATGGGCTGAAGTTACGACAGCGGCTCGGGATTGGTTTTTCTGATGTTTCCGACCGGATTGGATTGGGAGCAGTGCCGCATCACTCTTTTCATGTTTTAAGTGTTTGGCGACGAACCGGTCAGGCGGACGTGGTTCATACTTTGGATAGTTTGGATTCTTGCCGGATTACACCTGGTCGGGTGTTGTCCGTACATGGACCCAAGGTTATAGTCGAAGTTGAGCCACTTGTTACGGATGGGCATTCGATCTGGATTGGCTCAGCCGAAAAACGGACCGTGTTACGACCGTTTGAGTCGCGCGAGGATTTGGATGATTTGGCCGCCGGTCAGATTGTAGCTCTACATTGGGGTGTACCTTGCGAGGTCATCACCGTGGAGCAGGCGGATCGACTGAGGAAGTACACAGCCCGACATCTAGCCCTGGCTGTCCTGCCACAATGATGATAACCGTCGGGCTGAGTTGAATATATCGTTAGTCAAAAAAAGCCGGACCGAGAGGTCCGGATTACTGCTCAAGGGTATGACTCGCAAATAGGCGGCGAGTTCAGGCTAGCAAGCTGGCTTGAAGTTTTTTAATTTGGTCCGGTGAGAGGAGCTTTAACAGCTCCGACTCCTCTAGGCCCCAAGGAGGATCGGGAACGTTAAATTCATCCAAGCTTGCCTCCTCCTGATCCTGACACCACTTGGCGTGATGTCGTCCGGCTAGGTCGGCCAGATTGGCCGCTAGGCAGGGGTCAGTTCCAAACATTTTTTTGGCGAGTTCAATCGTCCGACCCAATGCTTTTCCTCTCATGTTTTTCTCCTTCTCTGAAGAGAGAAGGAAGGATATCATCCTCCATTAGTCTTGTCAAGATTTGTTTTTAGGTCAGCAATGAACATTCTTTGTCTATCCAGCTGCGGTCACCGTTGCTATGCTAGGATCAGAGCGAAGTACATAATATCTTTAAGTATATGGACACCGGATATTACCGAACCGTCATTTTTGACATTGAAACTGTGGCTCGGCCATTCGAACAACTCGATCCATCGTTACAGAATAAAGTCATTGATCGAGCGGTAGCACGGGCAAATGAAGAGTCGATGGAATCAGATGTAATCTTGGAAGAGGAAAAGAATCTCTTGGCTCTTAATTCGTTGTACGCCGAAGTGGTGGCAATTGGTGTCCTTGATGCCGAGACTGATCGTGGTGCGGTCTACTATGTTGCGCCCGGACAGGAAGGGAAGGAAATAGAGGAGGATGGAATTAAGTTCTCAGCACTGTCGGAGGAAGATGCACTGAGAAGATTCTGGGAAGTGGCTCGAGCTTGCCGTAAATTAGTTGGTTTTAACAGTCGAACTTTTGATGGTCCCTTTCTGAGTATTCGATCAGCGGTGAATGGTTTACGTCCGTCGGTTGACCTAATGGCTAATCGGTATCTCAAGTTACAACCTGCTCCTCAACACATCGATTTACTAGACCAATTGACTTTTTATGGAGCAACTTGGCCACGGCGGGGCAGTCTACATGAATGGTGTTTGGCGTTCGGAATTCCGAGTCCTAAGACGAGCGATGTATCAGGCTCGGAGGTCGGTCGAATGTTCACTAGTGGCCAGTATTTGGATATCGCTCGTTATAATGTTTTGGATCTTCAGGCTACACGTGAATTATATCGTCGTTGGGATGAATTTCTTAATTTTCAAAAATAACATCGGATCTTTGATTCGAATCGTATGCGCCTTAGTTTAGAACTTATTGCTACTCCATTGCAGCTGGCTACACGTTTTTCTGTACCCTCAGGTGGTGCCAGAACTGACCGACAGTGCATTGAGCCCGGATCATGGGGAGCAGTGATTCGTGATTCAATTGGTCGGAATATGGAGTTGATGCGTTGGGGGAAGGGGGAGTCACGATTGTCGGACGATGTTCGGTTATCGGTTGATGTACGCATCGAAGATTTGGTTGGACGACACAGCCGACACCTACTTGAGCGTCGTCTGTTAGCACCAGTTTCATCTTTTGTTGTGGGATCAGGTAGTGGGAGACAACGGTTTCGATTGAGTAATGGTGACTTATTGGCGTTGGCTGGAGTTTGGGATGTTGATGGACACTGGCGTGGTAGGCCGGTGCGTTGTTTTAGAATTATCACCGGCCCGGGTGATGCACTAGCTCGTCTGCCGCTCGTACTGCAATCAGAAAACGAACGTATTTGGTTGGACCCTTTCGCTACTGATGCCGTTTTATTGGATGCACTTGAGCCAATCAATGAGGCCTCATTAGAGATCAGCTAAAATCATGACTAAAGTTAATTAGTCATTTCTTGAGAGTGGCTTTTTTATTGTTATTCAGCTATCTTCAGCACAGTTCATTAGGAGGTAAAGATGAAGTTAATGGACATTGACTTCGGTCGGGTGCATGTTGCCAGTGGTGCGACTGGCTTTTTTGGAGAGGGGTACTGGTTCCATGAGTATCTAAGGAGGTACGGTCTGGACTTTAGTGATGCGACTTTGGTCAGCAAGACCGTGACTCTTAATCCACGGGCCGGTTTCATGCCCTACGGCCCAGATAAACTGACTCTAGCCGAGCGATTTCCACACTGTGTCACAATTAGATGGTGGTCTGGTTGTGTATTGAACGCAGTTAGCTTGGGTAATCCTGGAATTAGGCAGTTGTTAGCTTACAATCGTTGGCAAAAGATGAGACAGCCGTTCTTTATTTCGGTTGCAACTGTTTACTCGGATTGGCATGAACGGAAAGTCGAATTGGAGCTTTTCTGTCGGCTGCTCAATAAGGAGCGTCCATTTACCACGTCGTTCGGACTACAACTTAACTTATCCTGTCCGAATTCTGGATTGGGAGAAATCGGAATGGTTAGTCAGGTTAGCGAGTTGCTGGAAATAGCCAGAAGAGAATTACCTGACGTCCCACTGATGGTTAAGTTCAGTGTTGTTACCCCGGCGGAGACAGCGGTAAATGTAGCACTACATTCGGCTTGTGACGCAATTTGCGTGAGTAACGCCGTACCTTGGGGTCAATGTAGCGATCAAATCGACTGGTCGAGACTATTCGGTACATACGAGTCTCCACTTAAGACATTTGGCGGTGGTGGTTTATCGGGTGCACCGTTACGGCCCTTGGTTGTGAATTGGCTGGCTAAAGCCAAGGCACTTGGACTCAGTAAGCCGATCTGTGCTGGTGGAGGTATTCTTAAGACAGAGGATGCGTGGTCACTCTTTAAATTGGGAGCTGATGCAGTTTCTCTCGGTTCAATCGCTATATTGAGACCCTGGCGAGTTCGCGGCATCATCAAGTCTTGCCAGAACCGGTGGTCGTGACCACTCACTGAAAAAAAAGATTTCTTTCGGCGTTCGTTGACAAACGGACGCCTTTTAGTATCAAGGCCACAGGACCGTTCATTGAGAAAAAACCCTCTCCTGATCGTCGTTCGGTTGATTGGATGGTTGGCTCGGACCACGCAGCAGCAATACTATCATTCGCTGTGGTTGAAGAATTAGGTTGTCGGCACGATTTTACTGAGCATGATTCGCATTCGGTTCGGCGAAACCGTATTGAAGGTCGAGGAGATCGTAACTACCCTGGACGCCAGAGGATTGCACGCTCTGTAAGGCGGATTCTCCTCGAGTACGTCCTAAGACTCACTGGCGTGAGTTAGTTGACCGTTAAGTGTTCTTTATTTGAACTTCTCCCGAGGCGTGTCTACACTTCGGGTTTTTTGTTCCAACGATGATATAATCCAAGTCGACCAACCTCGACTGTGGATTACTAACCGTTGGGGTAAAAGGTGTCATTATGGCTAAGAAAAAAAGTGAGAACGAAGGATTGGGTCAATTTCGCCCGGTAATCGATGAAACCAATGATGTACAAGTAACGAGATTTCTCGGTTTGTGTAAGAGTTGCGGTCAATGTGTCGAGAAATGTCCGGTTAAGGCGATTGGTTGGGATGAGACTGAACTGGGCTTACTAGGTGAACCAGCAATCAAAATCGATACTGCCATCTGCATTGGCTGTGAACTTTGTGAGCAGATTTGTCCAGATGCAGCGATTGAGATTTGTAATAAGAAAACTGAGCGGCTATTAAGGGAACGGGCTGCTAAGGTTAAATCGGATAAATAAAATTTTTTAGGTATTTAAAATTAATCCTACATTTATGTCAGAAGAGAAAAAGATCGCTAGTATCAAAGTTGATCGTGACAGTTGCATTGGAGCTGCACCTTGTGTAGCAGCAGCTGGTAGTGTATTTGAACTCGATGCTGAGCAAAAGGCTGTATTAAAGAGAAAGAGCGGTGAACGAGTTTCGGACCAAACTGGTAAAATCGACCTCGAAGATGGAGATATTTCTGATGATACGCTTTTAGCTGCAGCTCAATCCTGTCCGGTTCGAGCCATCTATCTTTATGATGAATCCGGTAACCAGATCTTTCCGGCCTAATAAAATTTCGACAGATGGAAAAGTACGATTATCTGATTATTGGCGGCGGTATCGCAGGGACGACCGCCGCTGAAACGTTAAAGAAAGAGAAACCTTCCGCACGGGTGGCTATTGTTTCGGATGAGCCGTATCCGCTCTATTCGCGTATTTTATTATCTAAACCAAATCTTTTTTTAGGTAAAATACCGTTCGAGACAATCTGGATGAGACAGCCGGAACACTATGCTGAACGGGGAATTGATTTTTTATCTGGGCATCGTGCTGAACAGCTTTCTACTAAAGATAATAAGGTGACACTTGATGATGGTATTGAACTTGGTTTTGGTCAATTACTTTTGGCCACTGGTTGTCCGGTTAGACAATTAAATGTGCCAGGACTGGCAGAAAAGACCGGCGTCAGCTATATGAAGACAGTAAATGATGCACAGGCGGTCATGACGGAAATTAAGCACGCCAAAAGGGCGGTAGTCATCGGTGCTGGTTTCGTCAGTTTTGAGATGTGTAACTTATTACGATTAGCTGGCTTGGGAGTTGACGTAGTAGTGCGTGAATCTTACTTTTGGGAACCAGTTCTGGATCAAGATGCCGGCCAGATCATCGAGCGAGCATTAATTGGTGGTGGAGTTACGGTTCGTCTAAATTCTGAAATTGCTGAGGTTTTGGGTCAGGATAAAGTTGAAGGTGTTAAATTGAAGGATGGAACCAGTATCGATTGTGATTTGCTAGTAATTGGTATCGGTGTGCAGTTTGATGGTGGTTGGCTGGAGCAAGCTGGAATTACGGTTGGTCGTGGTATCAGAACCAATGAGTATTTAAAAACTAACCTAGATGGAATTTGGGCAGCGGGTGATGTTGCCGAGCTAAACGATCCAGCTATTGGTGAGCCGTATATTTGCGGAACTTGGTTGGATGCTCAAGAGCAAGGGCGGACTGCTGCACTTAATATGCTTGGCAAGCGTCTGCCTTATCGGATCGTGTCGTCATACACTTCTCATGGCTTTGGTTTGAGTTTAGTTTTTGTTGGCCAGGTTAGATGCAAAGATAGTCAACTTTTTCCTCGTGGCCGAGTGGAGTCTAACTCGTACGGTTGTCTAGTTGTTCGAAATAATCAACGAATTGCTGGCGCTTTCCTGATTAATCGTGGCGAGGATTTAGCTCCGATTAAGTCGGCTATTGAGAGTGCTGTTAATATCTCTAATCAACTAGAGTTATTATCAGATCCGGAATCAGATTTGATGGCACTTTTACCGAAAGACTAAACGATTTTTATGAATGAACAAGACAAGCCCAGGAAAGTGCGTATTGGCTGGTTTAGTTTCGCTTGTTGCGAGGATAACACCATTGTCATGACGGAGCTCCTAAATGAGCGTTGGCAGGAGTGGCGTGAGTTATTTGATTTCCGGCATGCTCGTGTACTACAAACCAACAATGTTCTTGATCAAATGGACATCGCCTTCATTGAAGGAGCTGTAGCTGGTGAACCACAAGCTGAGAAGATTCGCGAAATTAGAAAGTTAGCGACTTTGGTAGTTGCAATCGGTTCTTGTGCTGTAACTGGCATGCCATCAGCTCAACGTAATTTGTTTAGTGACGAACAGAAGCAGGATGTTGAGTTTCTAGTCGAACGCTTCGGTCACTTGGATCAGGTACTCAAGTTGAGTGATGTGATTAAGGTTGACGCCGAAGTACCAGGTTGTCCAATGGATCCACAGCGTTTTCTCGATACGGTTGACTCGGCTGTGGCTCAGATTAAGGCCAGTTGGTCCTCAGAAAAGTAATACCTGAAGCCTATGCATTCTCAAGACATCTCGCTCGACGCCATTAGTAAGGTTGAAGGTCACGCCAAACTCGACTTACGTATTCGCGATGGTAAGGTAGAGCATGTTCACTATCAGATTCAGGAGTATAAACGTTTCTTTTCTAAAGCGGTTGAGGGTAAACCACTCGTGGCTATTCCGCCGTTACTATCGAGAATCTGTGGTACTTGTTCGAATGCTCATATCATGTGTGCTATTGAAGCTTGTGAGAATGCAATTGGCTTGCAGCCGTCGCTTCAGACCATGGATCTTCGCCATCTAACCATGTACGGATTGAACATTCGCGATCACGCTCTACATCTGTACATTTTTGTCATGCCGGATCTATACAACAAAGACAATTTTCTCTCTTTCGATGAGAATGATGAAGAACAGCATCAGCATTTGCACGATTGTTTTGAAATTAAGGCAGCAGGTAATTACCTGGCTCAGATCGTGGCCGGTCGGTCGGTTCATGCGACTTTTCCCACTCTCGGTGGATTCAATCATTTGCCATCCAAAGAGGAGATCGAGGAAGCAGTGCGCAAATTGGAGGCAGCACGTCCGGCGGCTTTGCGTTGCATCGCGACCTTTGAACGTTGCGACTGGAGTTTCGATCGCGACATGGACTATCAGGCGTTGGTACCGGAGGGAAATTATTGGTTCCTAGACGGTGAGGTGGTTACGAGTCAGGGCGAACGGTATAACGAGAAGCGTTATCCGGATCTACTGGAACACGTAGTGTTACCGTACTCGACCGCTTCGGCCTATACACACGAAGGGAGACCATTTATGGTTGGTTCGCTGGCTCGATTAAATCTAGCTAAAGAGACGTTACACCCGCAGACTAGGAAGTCACTTAGCAAGACACTTAAGCTTTTTCCTTCTACCAACATCTACCGCAATAACTTGGCACAGGCGATCGAACTTTTGCATAGCATTGATCATGCGATCGAACTATTGCAGGGGCGTGAATTTGTGATCGAGACGCCTATCAAGCCGGAGATTTGTGAAGGAGAGGGAATTGGCGTAGTCGAGGCGCCACGCGGGACGCTCTATCACAAGATTGTAGTCGGAGAAGATGGTTTGGTTCGACGTGGCGAGGTCATCGTTCCTACTGGGCAAAATCAAATTAACATCGAGCGTGACATCGCCGGATTGGTCGATGGACTGCTGCCTGACACGGATAGGTCGACCATTGAGCATGAGATCGAGAAACTCATCCGAGCCTACGACCCTTGTATGAGTTGCGCCACGCACTTCCTAAAAGTTAACTGGGATTTGGTATGAGTAAGGCAAGACTCCTGCTCCTGATTCCGGTCGTTGTTCTCGGGTTGATTATTGGTATCTTTACATTATTAACCTCAGCTAGACTGTTCTTTTACTTACTTGATGACAAGTTGACGTTCATTAACGATACGGACGAACGCATTGTGTTGTTGAAAAATCTAGTGCCCTGCCTTGCGAGTCAATTAAGTGAGTGTTCTTGAAAATATAGAAAAAAAGAAACGCTCCCAAATAGGGCGTTTTTCTGTAATCGATATCATAATTCCGCCAATACGGTAGCAATGAAGTCCGAAGCTGCAGCTTCACTCATCTGCGGCGGCAGGCCGATTACCGTCACTCGGCCGATTCGGCCTAGTTTGTCGAGTAGTCGTAGCTGGGCTAGCGCGTCAAAGTCATGGGTCGAGCAGCGTGGTGACGTCTGGAAAGCATTGAGTGACTTAAAGATTGTTGGTTCACTCAGATTGATGACTGTGTCAATGACAATCAGATCACCACTTATGTCCCACTCTTCATTAGGATCAAGAGTTAGAAAACGATTGCCAGGTAGTTGACGACGTAAATCAGGTAGAACTTTAAGCGGTAGTGAGTCTGGTTCGTATACTGTGTTGCCAAAAACGAGGATGTCCATATGGAAATTAGAGTAGCGTTGTAGCTATGAGCGGACAAGGTCTAAGGTATTTTAGAAGGCTAGAAGTCGTGGATAACTCTGCTAGCTCACGATAAACGATTAGGTTGGTTAGAAAAAATTCGCTAATTCTTGGGTAAAAATTGACCTTAAAAGGGGTCTTGCACAATATATTCGGATTGGTATAATCCGGTCGCTAAATCATTCAATAATTCGTACGCTGCCGAATATGGAATGTGTTTCCTGTGGCGCCGAGCTGGAACCGAATCAGGACCAGCTCTGCTCAGACTGCGAGTCCGTTGGGTCCGACGATGAGGACATGGACGACGAGGACGACGACTTCGAGTCGGACGATGACGAAGAGTAGTCCCTCGTACAAAAAGGAGAGCTTCACAGCCCTCCTTTTTTATTCGTTGCTAGTTCACCGATATACCCATCTCGGCTGACAATCGTATGGCCTCATCTATCTGTGACTCGAATGTTTCGATGCCTATTTCCCAGAAATGTGGATTGGTTGGATTCTCACCGAACGGGCGTAATAGATCGGTGAGTGACTGAGTACCACCAGCACGTAAAAGATTTAAGTACATTGGTTCAAATTGATCACCGAATTTTTCACGTAAACGATAGAGAGTTCTGGTTAGTAGTTCGCCAATCGCATAAGCGTAGACATAGAAAGGGCGGTGAAAATGACTGACATAGGACCAAAGTCGTTCAGTATGGTTGTAGGTGAAGACTTCTCCTGGTGGGCCATAGAGTTCTTGAGTGGTTTGTAACCAGACGTCATTTAGTTCTGTGGGTGACAGACGAACATTTGCGTCATGGACCTGACGTTCGAAGTTGGAAAAACCGATTTGTCTGACTACAGAATTGGCAAAGTCCTCACATTTTTCCATAAGCAGGGCGAGTGCTGCTCGATTGTCTCCAGATTGTCTTAATCTTTTCAATATAAAATCGAAAGTTATCATCTCACCAAAAATACTAGCGGTCTCAGCATAGGCTATTGGTGCATGCTGCATTAGTGAACCCTGTGCCTCACCGGCCAGAAGTCCGTGTACGCCATGTCCTAGCTCATGAGCCAAGGTAGCCACATCTCGCGGTGATCCTAGATAGTTGAGCAGAGTGAAAGATAGTGGTCGGCCATCAGGTAGGCAGAACGATAGATTGAAGGCCCCGCCCTGTTTGCCGGGTTGGTGTGGTGCATCAACTCGATGATTATCGAATTGATCCTTAACTAATCGAGCTAGTGTTGGACTGAACGACTCATAGGCTGACTCGACTAATTGTCGAGCCTCGAAAAATGGAATAATTGTGTTGTTATGGAAAGGTAGTGGGGCGCTACGATCGCTCCAGGCCAGTCGTTCTATTCCTAAGTGAGCAGCCTTGAGTCGGTAGTATTTAAGCATGGCCGGTGCAGCGCGATCAGCAACGGTTTTATGCAGAGCCTCTACAGTGTGATCATCAAGTAAGTTAGATAAATTGCGGAGGGCCATGGGATGGGCGTAGCCGCGCTCTTGATCCTCCAATGACTTACTGCGTACCGTAGCCATTAGAGTTTCGGTCGAGTATTTTAGAAAAAATCCACCTAAGGAATCATGAATAGATTTGAGCACATCAGTACGATGTTCTTGATTCTTGTTTTCAGTTAGCTCATGTAGAGCTTGTGGTAGTGTCAGTTCTCCACTTGGTAATACGACACGAAGATCGGCTTCCACCTCGTTGTAAAATTGAGCCCAAGATGACGGACCGAATGGTTCACGTTTAGTAAGTGCTTGCTCAACTGGTTCGGATAGTAAGTGATCTCGGAAAAGACGTATTTTTTTGAGCCAGGGTAGATGATGCTTAACTATCGGGTTAGCTTCGGCTTGTCTAGTAATAACATCTTCAGAGAGAGACGCTAACTCGATTTCTAAAAAGGTTAAATGTTCACCGGATACGATGGAGAGTAATTCCTGGACCTCGGCTAAACGTTTTTTGATCGTCTGTTCGCCAGTATCCAATGCTCGACATAGTTCCAAAAAGACAATTGGCTGTTCGGCTAGAGTGGACAAGGCACGATAGTCATTGATTGCTTCGCTCAGTAATTCGTCGAGTCGACCGCGATATTTGGCGGCAAATCGTTCGGCTAACTGTCGGAATTCGGCCAAGTCGGTGTCAATTTTTGGATCATTTGGTCCGGAGTAGAGCTCGGATAGGTCCCAGACAGACGAGTTAGTACCAAGTATTTCATTTGGGTTGTTTTCGGGGCTGTGCATGTTTTTCTTTCGACAATTATGTAATCTGTCGTGGTGCCGAACGAACTAGGTGATCGGCCCCATCATAATGTGGATAACTTTTATCGACGACGTCGATCGGTTAGTGGTTTGGGGCGACTATCAGTTTTTAGTTGAGCTACCTCTTGTTTGGTTAGTTCGCGCCAGGCTCCTGGTGGCAACTGACCGAGCATTAAGGTATGGATACGGACGCGCCTGAGTCCAATGACTCGATGTCCGACTGCTTCGCACATGCGTCGGATCTGCCGATTACGTCCTTCTCTAATAGTGATGGTCAGACGATTGGTATCAATACGTCGGATATCGGCCGGTTGAGTTTTAGTGCCATCGAGTTCGATTCCAGTGGCTAGTACAGCTAAGTCAGCGTCGGAGATGTCTTCAGCTAATCGAACTAAATACTCCTTCTCGTGGCCGTAGCGAGGGTGGGTTAGTCGGTTGGTTAGTTCGCCATCATCGGTCAGAATCAGCAGACCCGAGGATTCGACATCCAGTCGTCCAACTGGAAAAAGGCGCTGGTTGGAGCCGACTAAATCAAGGACATTGTCTTTAGCCCGGCGGTCGGAGGTACAGATTACACCGATCGGCTTATTGACCATTAGATAAGTATGCCCGACGGACTGTTGAACAGCCTTATTATCGACTGTCACTCGATCGTTCGGTTCGACTACTTGACCCACTTTTGCCAACTGACCGTTGATTTTGACCCGACCAGCAGCGATTAACTCGTCGGCCTGACGCCGGGAGCAAAAACCGTTAATGGAAAGGTATTTATTTAGTCTGGTATTCATGCCAGATATCGTACCGTTGGCTGGTCGGTTGGTCAATTTTGCAACCAGGATGAATATCTACCCGATCGATCAAAAAGTTTTAGTATTTTTGGCTAATCTTAGCCCAGAATTCGCTTGTCAATCTTGACAAAAAGGGTTTTTTGTGCCATACTGCGTGGTTGACTGACCCGGAGAGAGTCAGTCTTTTGAATCAAACCCATGAACAACATGAGAAATGATCCAAAGCATATCAATCTTATCCTTATATTGGCCTGTTTGGTCGTGGCTGTGTCTATCGACCGGGCGGTTGGTGCGTGGGATGGGGATGCGTTGCCGGGGGTCCATTATGTAAGTGCCGCCGTGCAATCAGAGGAGTTAGAAGACTCTTCTATTACGGCCGAGCTGCCTACGACCAAGATTTTTGAAACTGTACAAGGTGTACTGCTCGACGTGTGTGAATCTCGCGGTTATGGAGAGGATTGCGCACGGACACTGTTGGGCATGCTATGGAAGGAATCACTGAACGACGCCAAGGCGATTGGTGATAGTGGCCGTGCTCGTGGTTACTTTCAGATTCACTATCGTCTACATGGGATTCCGGTCGGTTGTGCCGAGGACCTACATTGTTCGTCTAACTGGACGCTTAGCTACCTGGAACAGAACGGTTATCCTCGTTATGTGACTTACGCTGTGCAGTGTCATAACGGTTGTAACATCAACAATGGTTATGCTGCCTCAGCTCTACGTTGGGGAGATCGTAAATGGAGCTCACCACTGTTTCTAGAACATCCAGAAACTGCTGTTGTTCTAAGGTAGTGTCAAAATAAAAAGTCCGACCTGAGAAGGCCGGGCTTTTTGATTTCATAACCGTACTTTAGAGTCCAACTGCAGCGGCTGTGACTTGTTCATCTTCGGAGATCAAGAGTAATGCGTCACCGATTGGGTGTAGAGCTAGTACACCGGGGCTACAAGTGACGATCGAGGTCCAACGGTAGCCATAACCTAAGAAGACCTCTTCGGAGGGGATAGGGCGGCGACGTCCCAATTCGACGACATAGACGGTTGGATCATCAGGAGCTTTAATGAGTGTTCCGTCAGGAATGGTGACTGGTTCACCGATAATGAACAATTCGAGTTGATTTGGGGTAGCTTGAACGATTGGTTGTCCAGAAAATCTGACACCTAGGATCGATTTATCCCAAATTGGATGACGAACACCGGAGTTTACCCAAAAGACAGCACCACTGATGTTGTCTTGAACTAACTGACCAAGTGGATATGACTCTTCCGGCATGATAGGTAGTCCTAATTCGTAATCTTCGATATCTGCCGCTAGTACATCTTCTATCTCTTCTGGATTGAAACCGATTAATCGGAAAGTTTCTTGGGATTCTATTGGTCGGCGTTCGTTACCGGAAAGTAAGAAGATGGCACCAGTTTCGTCTCGAACCAGAGTCAAGTCAGCAAAGGCGATGGGTTGACCTGGATTGGCCTGACTAACTGTCTGAAAGTCATTATTACTAAGTTCAATCGGTGTTAGGTAACGGAATCGACTTTCTAGTACAGATAAATTAGTAATAAGGCGGAACTGACTACCTTGAATTACGGCAAATTCACCAGTTGTGACGTTAGTCAAAAGAGTACCATCTGGAAATCTAATATCGGCTGCTCCCTCACCAAACCAACGCTGCCAGATGTTCCAAAAAAGTTGATTTCCATGCAGGTGTGGTGTGTAGCTATAAAGACCAGCGGTAGCTAGGTTAGCTGGGGTAATTTGAGTACCACTCAGGGCATAGGTAATGCCAGGTTGTTTGAGATAGGAAAAATTCGTGGCATTGGTTAGGTACCAATCCATCCAACCTGCGCCGGCATCGATCTGTTTGGAGAAACCTTTATACTTTTGAGCTAGATCGCTTGATTTGTAGCAACCATCACAAAGCGCATAACCGGTTGCCCACTCAAGTCGCTTAGCAGTCGGAGCTGTGGATTCTATTACTCCAGATTCTTTTTGCATTAATACCAGTACGTATTTGGGGTTGATGCTGTAGCGCTTAGCCGCATCGTCTACTAACTGAGCTGTGCCTTTTAGTAATCCATCGGCAGGGTCGATGTCGAATTGATTATTTAAACTACCTCGTTGACCGAGGAAGCTGTAGATATCACCAAACGACATAGCGTTGGCGTCGCGCATCTCACTGTCAGAGATAATATAGTTAGGATTGAAGTGAGCGGCGACAGCCGGCGTCTGTCCGGGCACTAGACTGGCAGTGATAAGCAAAAAGACTATCAGCCAGGTTTTTCTTGGAGGCTTTTTATGATCAGTCATACGGGGGCATTATATAACCTGACCCCCTTCCTAGGAAAGCGACTGTAGTTGAATAGTCTGTTCTCGTTACGGTTCGCATCATGGTAAACTGGCCGCAGTTTATTAGATTCATTCATCACTAAGTATGTTTCGTTGGAAGCATCGCCATTCATTAGAGGAGGGGATTGGACCATTCATGCGTGAGGTGATCTTTGGATTGGAAGATGGAATGGTTTCTTCTGGCGGAGTAACGATCGGCATCGCTGCTGGGACAGGGGATAGTCGAATAGTGGTGCTATCTGGATTCGTTGTAGTTGTAGTTGAAGCTCTGTCGATGGCATCAGGTTCCTATTTATCAACCAAATCTGCTCGGCAGGTGATTGAGAATAAAGTAGAGCGGGCCAGGAAACAAATTGCCGATGACCCGAACAAAAAACGTGAAGAGTTACGTGAGATCTATCTTCGACGCGGTTTTGATACAGCTGAGACAGAAGCATTAATTCAACTCATGACCAGTGATCATGAGGTTTGGCTAGAGGAAATTTCTTGTAAAGACCTAGGTGTAGGGTTGCATGAGTTGGAGCAGGGTAAGGGGAATGCTCTGGTTATGTGGCTAGCCAACATGGCTGGAGGAATAATTCCGTTAGTACCATTTTTATTTTTACCCATCCACATGGCGGTTGTAACCACTGTGGTTTTATTTTTGGTCACATTGTTTGCGATTGGTTGGTGGAAAGCAGGTAAGACTAATACTTCCACCTGGAAAGGTGCGTTCGAAATGATGACAGTGGCGGCCTCGGCTGGAATCGTTGGATTCATTATCGGTAAAGTTGTAGCTATTTTGACTGGTATAGAGGTGGTCGCTTAAAGTATGAGCTATCGACTTTCTCCAACCAGTTTAAATCTGTTTCTTAATTGTCCACGCTGTTTTTGGTTGCAGTTCAATCAAGACATACATCGTCCCAAGACCTTCTTTCCATCACTGCCGGGCGGGATGGATCTAGTGATCAAAGATTACTTTGATCGGTATCGAAGTCAGAATGAACTCCCACCTGAGATTGATGGACGAGTGCATGGTCGATTGGTTAGCGATCAGAAGTTGATGGACTGTTGGCGTAACTGGAAGACTGGACTGGAAGTATCGATTACTGAGTTAGACACGATTTTGTTTGGAGCACTTGATGATTGTCTTGTTGATAATCAAGAGTACCTCCCACTCGATTACAAAACTCGTGGTTTTAAACCAGAGAAGAGTAACGGCATGGAATCTTATTATCGTAATCAGCTAGACTGCTACGCTCTTCTTTTGGACACTAATGGTTTTACTGCTGGTCGAAGTGGTTTTTTGATTTATTATTATCCGTTGAGTGTCTACGGGCAGGGAACAGTAAAGTTTGGAGTTGAAACGGTTGAGATCAAAGTTGACGTAAAGCGGGCCAGGAAAACCTTGGAGCGAGCAGTGGCCTGCCTAAGAGGAACAGAGCCGGAGGCTCATACTCGCTGTGAGTACTGTGGTTGGCAGAATCGATTGAGCTCAGAGCTTGATTGATCCAGTAGGTATAAGTGAAGAAGAGAGAGAGAGATCGTAAAGGTAACGGTCTCTTTTTAGATTCAAAGATACAGCTAGTAAGTTTTGCGACACTTGCAAATTTTGTTTTCTTTCTCCATTCCAAAAAACCCTTCCAATACTTGACGATCTTCTTCCATTAAGATTAAATCATAGTGTTTAACTGTGAATTAAGCCCAATGCGTCAATTCCTAAAGGTGCCTCAACGGATCCACAATGCGGTTATCTTAATGACCGACCTGGCCGAGCATGGGCGAGACGGTATTTTGGTGTCCTTAAACGAGGTGGCTGAGAGAAATGGATTATCACGCGGCTTCTTAGAGAAGATCGCGGTTCTGCTTAAAGAAGCTGGTTTGATTGAGGCTCGGCGTGGAGCGAGTGGTGGCTATGTTTTATCTCGTTCGGCAAAACATATTACTATTTCCGATATTGTAACTGCAGTCGAAGGACCAATGGCTTTTATTGACTGCTTAGGCGGTGGATCTTGCAACATGTCCAGCAAATGCTCAACTCGACAGGTTTGGGCCAACGTCCAAAAACGAGTTGAAGAATCTATGACCGAAATGACTTTGGCTGATGTACTCGGTAGATCCTCTGACTTATGACTGATGGTCAAATAAAAAAAGAAGATTCGAGGCTGAATCAGGAATTAGCCCGGGCTTCACGATTACCAGCTAGATTTCAATCTACTCCAGGACTAACTAGAGAGTTGGTAATTGAGATTTCAAGACAGAAAGAAGAACCGGAATGGATGCTCAAGAAGCGGTTGCGCGGGTTAAAGTTATGGGAAGATAAATCGATGCCAACTTGGGGTCCGTCGCTCGATGGATTAGAGCTGAACAAACTATCCTACTTCGTCCGTCCGGATGCCGAAGAATCACGGTCCTGGGAGGATGTACCAATGGAGATTCGACGAACTTTCGATCAGCTGGGTCTACCTCAAGCTGAACAAAAAGCACTCTCCGGCGTGGGCGCACAGTTTGACTCTGATGTTGTTTATCATAATTTGAAAGAGGAGTGGGAAAGGTTAGGTGTGATTTTTGAAAGTATGGACGTGGCAGTGCGCAAGTATCCAGAATTGGTACAAGGAAAATTCATGAATCACTGCGTTCCAATCGGCGAACATAAATTCACCGCTTTACATGCCGCAGTCTGGAGTGGTGGAACTTTCATCTACGTGCCGCCAGGGGTGGAAGTCACAGTGCCAATGCAAGCTTACTTTCGTATGAACTCGGAGCGTGGTGGGCAATTTGAACACACGCTGATCATCGCCGACGAAGGTAGTACAGTCGAATACATCGAGGGTTGTTCAGCGCCGAACTACTCGACCAGCTCATTGCACGCCGGTTGCGTCGAGATTTTCATTGGGCGTAACGCTACCGTGCACTACTCATCAATTGAGAATTGGAGCAAGAACGTCTATAACCTAAACACTAAACGCGCTGTAGTTGAAGAGGGGGGCACAATTGAATGGTTATCTGGTAATTTAGGGAGTTGTATCACTATGCTCTACCCTTGCAGTGTCCTGGCAGGACGGGGAGCACGTTCAGATGCCCTGGGTATTGCTATGGCTGGTACCGGACAACATCAAGACACTGGTTTCAAGGCAATCCATCTAGCACCAGACACAACCTCAACGATCAGAACCAGAAGTATTAGCAAGGACGAGGGGCGGGCCTCATATCGTGGCCTGGTTCAGATCGGACCGGAGGCAACTGCAGCACGTTCATCAGTTAATTGTGATGCATTGATTATCGGTTCTGGGTCGGGTTCTGATACCTGGCCGACTATGCGAACGGCTCGTGGTGATTCCGAGCTCACTCATGAAGCGCGAGTCGGACGAATCGGTACTGAGGAAGTATTTTATTTGATGAGTCGCGGACTAACAGCAGATGAGGCAGTTAAAATTATTATTGGTGGCTTTATCGATCCAGTGGTGCGGCGACTACCACTCGAGTATGCGGTTGAACTTAATCGTCTAGTTGAGTTAGAGATGGAAAGTACTGTCGGATGAAACTATGAAGACAGTTATAAATAAAAAATGTAGCACAGTGGATTGTTCAACAAACAATTGTAGGATGTGCAAGATTAAACCCTCCAATGAGAAGGAGGTACAAATTTTGAGCTGGTCAGAGGCTGTACAACATCAGACGATCAAAGCAGTCCTAGCTAAATTACCAAGTAATCTTACTTTGACTGATGGAACAGTGGTTTTCGTTCCAGCTGGTCAGCAAACCAAAGATCCAATTCAACTCGCTGCCTGCAATTCATCAAATGAAACTTTAGTAGTTGTGACTGAAGCTAATAGTAATCTCACTTTACTTGATACGGCACGTTGTGGTTGTGGTGATAAAAAACAGGAAACCAAACTTTTTATTCTTGTCGGTCAAAATGCAACGGTTCGTTTAGCTGAATTACGCTGTTTGTCTGAAGGTCAGCGATTCAATGGAAAAATCTGGGCCTCGGTGGCTAAAAATGGACAACTAAAACTCTTTTCTGGGTTGTTGGGTGGAGGACGCTTGGATTGCCAGACAGAAATCTTACTCGAAGGTCAGAACGCAGTGGTCGAGAGGTATGGATTGGTTCTAGGAACCGAGAATGGACGCCATAAGATAAGCGATACGATTCGACATTTCGCCGTCGGGACATCTTCATATATTATGACCAGGGGCGTTTTGACTGATACCGCGTTTGCCGATTGGAAATTATTAACTAATATTGGATCAAGGATCAACAACTGCAATGGACGCCAGGACAGTCAAATTTTATTACTCTCACCCACAGCGCAGGCCGAAATCACACCATCATTAGAGATCGGCACTGATGATGTGATTTGTTCGCATAGTGCATCGATTGGTCAACCCGACATACAATCATTGTTTTATCTGAGATCACGCGGTTTATCGATGAAACAAGCGAGACAATTGATTGCTTTGGGGTTCTTTCGCCCACTTGCCAATCAGGTCTGGGATGACGAGACCCAAGAAACAGTTTTGAGTATGATTGAATCGCGACTAGAGTGTCGAACAGATTAAACCTATGAATGAACAGAAACCTATCATTGCCGTCGGACTAGCTAGTCAGGAATTTCCAATGCTTCAAGACGTTGCTTGTCGTGATCGTAACGGTCGGCCTTTTCATTATCTCGATTCAGCAGCTTCAGCTCTGACACCGGAATCTGTTTTACGTGCCATGGATGGTTACTACCGACAATATCGCTGTAACGTGCATCGCGGTATGTACGATGAAAGCGCCAGAGCTACAGAAGAGTATGAGACGGCCCGTGCTAAGGTCGCCGGACTATTGAACGCCACGTCAGAGGAAATTATTTTCACTCGCGGTGCCACTGAATCTCTCAATTTGGTTGCCTATAAAATAGCCCCACAACTCGGGCCGGGTGATGAGGTGGTTATCTCGATCATGGAACATCATGCCAACCTGGTTACTTGGCAGCAGTTCGCTAAACAGTACGGGTTCAAGGTGAAATTTATTAGTCTAAAAGATGATTTTACTCTAGATATAGAGGAAGCTCGGCGTTTAATTGGTCCGCAAACTAAGGTGGTTTCAGTGATGCAAATCTCGAATGCGCTCGGTACTGTTCTACCTTTGACCGAATTACGTAATCTGGCACGACAGAATGGTGCACTATTTGTAGTTGACGCTGCACAGTCAATTGGTCATCGGCCAGTCGATGTTAAAGCAATGGATTGTGACTTTTTAGCTTTCTCTGGACACAAGATGTATGGGCCAACTGGTATTGGTGCGTTATATGGTAAGCGCGAACAACTTAATGCACTCAATCCTTTCCTCTATGGTGGTGATATGATCTTAGAGGTGACTGAAGAAGACTCAAAATGGAACGAGCTGCCACACAAGTTTGAGGCTGGCACACCGAATATTGCTGGAGCGATCGGTCTGGGCGCAGCGGTAGACTTTGTAACTTCAATTGGTGTGGAGAATATTGAGAAACACGAGAGGACATTAGCTCGTGAGGCACTCAATCGACTGACTACTGTTCCGGGATTAAAAATTTACGGACCTTCAGATGAAGGGTTAGATCGTGGTGGAGTTGTATCTTTCAATGTCGAAGGTATCCATCCGCACGATATGACTGATATTCTGGGTGGCGAGGGTGTCTGTACGCGAGGCGGACATCATTGTGCTATGCCGCTCATGCGGCGATTGGGGTTACCAGGTACAACCCGAGCTAGTTTTGGTCTGTACAACTGCGAGAAAGACATCGAGGCACTGCACAGTGCTATCCTGAAAGCCATTAAGACCTTAAAGGCATGAACAGTATCGATCACGACCGAATTGGGCGAGCTGATCTTTATCGGCAGAACATCTTGGACCACAATCGTTCGCCGCGCAATAAGCGACGAATGGATAATGCGACGATTAGCCAACGCGAGGTCAACATGAGCTGTGGCGATGACGTAGAGATTTTTGTCCGGATAGAGGATGACCGTATTACCGATCTAAGCTTCGATGGTGTTGGTTGTGCTATCAGTCAGGCCGCAACTTCGATGCTAACCGAGAAGGCTAAAGGTTTAACCACTACCGAGGTATTGACACTTGGCAGAGGTTTTATCTTTGAATTATTAGGTGTAGAAGTTGGACCAGCACGATTAAAATGCGCATTACTAGGTTTAGAGACATTAAAAAAGGCACTGCAAGATATTTCCGAAAAGAAACAATGATTTTATGTCTAAGAAGATATTGAAAATAAAAAACTTAAAAGTAAGTCGTAATGAACAAGAAATCGTTCATGGTATCTCGTTTGAAATACCAGCTGGTACAATTCAGGTTTTAATGGGTCCGAACGGATCAGGTAAGAGCTCGCTGGCAAATGCACTCATGGGGCATCCCGATTACACAATTACGGATGGCAGTGTCTTGCTGGACAGCGAAGACATTACGTCCCTAACACCGGACCGACGGGCTAAACTCGGATTACTACTGTCGCTGCAGTCACCGCCCGAGATACCAGGTGTGCCACTGGCTGAATTTTTGCGTCTAGCCTACAACGCTGTACACGATCAAGATATTGACTCGATCGACTTTCGGCAGATGCTCGAGGTGCAGCTCAAGCGATTCAGTTTGCCGGCCTCATTCGCCGATCGTGGGGTCAATGAGGGTTTCTCCGGCGGTGAGCGCAAGAAAGCGGAGATGTTGCAACTTGCGGTACTCTCGCCCAAGTACGCCGTACTCGACGAGACCGATTCAGGTTTAGATGTTGACGCGCTCAAGTTGGTGGCTGAGGGAGTCGGCGCGCTGCAATCCGAAGGAACCGGCTTGTTGCTCATTACTCATCACACCCGAATTCTCAACTATCTTAAACCGAATCGGGTACTAGTAATGAAAGATGGTCTAATTGTCCGCAATGGAGGTCCGGAGTTAGCGCTAGAGATCGAGGAAAAGGGATTTAGTAATATTTAGTTAAGTAAAAGTGTTTTTGCTGGTCCGGTAATTATGACCATGCTATCCTCCGTTCAGGTATTTAACTCGTCAATCGCATTCTTTTATGGAAGAAGAGAACCAGAAAAAAGTTACTGTCTATTCGACTCCGACCTGTCCGTACTGTGTCATGGTCAAATCGTTTCTCAAAGAAAGGGGGATTGATTACCGCGATATTAACGTAGCGACTGACGAGGAGGCCGCTCGTGAAATGGTCGAGAAGACCGGGCAAATGGGCGTACCAGTGATCATGATCGGTGAAACAGTTATTATTGGTTTCGATCAAGAAGCGATCATCAAGACACTGGGACTGGAATAAAAGATAAGGAGATAAAAAGACGCCCTTGATTGGGCGTTTTTGGTTTTAAAACTAGCGGTAATTAAAGTCTTGACGATTCCTCCGAAATCCGCTTTCCTTCCTTCAGGCGAAGATGGGAATACGCCCGTCTAAGCCAAAACTACGCACCTTGAAAAAGGAAGGAGGTCTCCGATGGAGACGAAAAAGATCGCATTGGCCTGTTTCGTGGGTGGCGCACTGTGCTGCTTGGTGGCGCTCCTGTTCACTCCCAAGTTTTGGTATCTGGGCTTGTTGGCCGGAGGGGCTGGCGGCTACCTGGGCTACGAGTTCCGGCAGGTGCTGCGGGCCATACCAACGGCCCTTCGCCGGGCGGCTGAGGGAACCGATCGGGGGCTGACCGAAGGGAGGAAGATAGCCTGGCAGTGGCTCCGAAAGCCGCATCCGTTCGTTTATTTCGGAGCCGTAGTGGGGTTTGTTTCTGCTACGGTCTTCGCTGTTGATGTCTTACAGAGAAATTCGGCCAATTCTTTAGTGGAGCAGTTGCAGATATATTTTTTTGTTTTCTCCCTTTCCGTCCTCATTGCTGTTGGAGTGGCTATCATGACTTCTGTGGTGTTATATGCACTGGCTGAATTTGGCATAGTAGTCGACGACTTTGTGATTTGGAAAAGACCAAGTCAAGAAGATTTTTTGGAAAACGCCGGTTACAGTATCGTGGCGACGATGGTCCTACGGGGAATGATGGCCATCATCAAGTTCTCCGCCTGGACGTTGTGGAAATACGTCGCTATCAGTATCTTCTTGGCAGCTAAATTCGTCGTTCTAGTCGGCTGGCATCTGTTCAAGCTGATTCATTCGCAAAAGCGAGTTCTGTGTGCGATCGACGGGACTCTCGGTGGGACGGTCAGCTACCTCTGGCTGGCCCAGTCAACCGGATCGTTCGCTCAACAGGCAACAATGGTGATCTTTGGTGGACTGCTCGGTGCAGCTTTCGGCATCCTCAACTGGGAAGTCGTCTCCAAACGCGTGCTGCACCTGACAACTAACCCTTCCTAAACGAATCCGAGACGGACGATGGAACCTCTCCGGCGGTCCACAAACGGGCCGCTTTTCTTTTTGTCTGGATGTCGCAAACCTAGCCAAAATCTGACGAGCACGCTATCCTATCTCTCTATGATCGATTCGATACTCATACATACCGACGAGATCGCACTCAAGGGCAATAACCGAGCTTTTTTTGAGCGTCAACTTCGAGACAACGCTCGCCGACGGCTGGGCGAATTTCCTGACCTCAAGATCAGTTTCCGCAAGGGATTGATGCTGTTGAGGTCAGACCGTGACCTGACTCCCAAGATCGATCAGCTCCGAACCGCACTGTCCGAAGTGTTCGGTATCAGCAATTTCACCTTCGCCCAGAGCTGTCCTTGCCAAATTGAAGAAATCTCCCGTACGGCTAGCCAGTCAATGACCACTAAGTCCGGTTCGTTTCGTGTTACAGCTAAGCGAGCCGACAAATCTTTTCCACTTAACTCAGTCGAAGTCGCCAGGGTGGTCGGAGCTGGAGTTCTAGAGGCGAACCCTGCCCTACAGGTTGATTTAACCAATCCAGATCACACCATCTTTATCGAAATCAATATCGATGGGGCATTCGTGGCAGTAAATCGACAGCAGGGTCCAGGTGGACTACCAACCGGTACAACCGGCACCATGGTCGTACTGCTCTCTGGCGGAATCGACTCGCCGGTTGCAGCCTGGAAACTAATGCGTCGCGGTTGCCGAACGGTGTTCGTTCACTTCCACAGCTATCCGCACGTTGGACGTGAGTCCATCGATAAAGTTCGACGACTAGCTGAATCTCTCGATCGCTTCCAAGGACGCTCTGTCCTGTACACTGTGCCAATTGCCGAAGCGCAACGGGAAATCACAACCAAGACTGATCAAGCCTTGAGGATCATTATGTACCGTCGTTTAATGATGCGGCTGGCCGAACGACTGGCTATTCATGAAGGAGCACTTGGTTTAGTGACCGGCGATAGTTTAGGCCAGGTCGCCTCACAGACGCCAGAAAATCTACTAACCGTAAGTGTTGCCACAAAACTACCAATTTATCGACCACTCATCGGCGAAGATAAACGTGATATTGTAGATCTAGCTCGCACTATCGGCACTTATACCATCTCGATTGAACCGCATGACGATTGTTGTTCGCTGTTCGTACCCGACCATCCCGAACTACGTTCCAATCCAGAGCAAGTCGCAGCTGAGGAGTCAAAACTCGATTACAACCACTTACTCGAAACTGCATTGACTCAAACTGAACGTGAGACGTTGGGTCAATAAACGGGTACAATATTTAGACTATGTTAGGAATTCTTTACGTCATTGCCACTCCGATCGGTAACCTTGGAGACGTAACTCTAAGAACTCTTGAAATCTTGAAAAAAGTTGATGTACTTTTTTGTGAAGACACTCGAGTGACACGACGACTACTTGATAGATATGAAATCAAGATCGTCGCCGAAAGCTATCGTGAACAAGTGCATGGTCGAAAGCTTGGTCGTGTTCTAGAGCTGTTACGGGAGGGTAGGAAAGTGGGATTAGTGAGCGATGCCGGAACACCTGGAGTTAGTGATCCTGGTTCGTTGCTAATTCGCGACCTACTGGCCGAGGAACCGGAGCTTAAGATTATTCCGATTCCTGGACCGAGTGCAGCCTTAGCAGCGGTTTCAGTTGCTGGCTTCCCATCATCTGCCTTCACTTTCCTCGGTTTCCCACCGCACAAGAAAGGGCGTGGGGCGTTTTTTAGAATAGCTCTTGAGAATCCGCATCCGATCGTGGTTTACGAGTCACCACATCGCATTAATAAGGCATTGGAGTCAATTAGTGAACTCGATCCAGAACGCCGAATCTGTGTCCTTAGAGAACTAACTAAAATTCACGAGACGGCCTACCGCGGGACAGCGGTTGAAGTTATGGCTGGACTAGCGAAAGGCAGCATCAAAGGAGAATTTGTCATCGTCATTGACGGAAAGAACTGATCATATGGGAAAATACTACATCACAACTACCTTGCCCTACGTCAACGCCGAGCCACACATTGGTTTTGCCTTGGAGATAATCCAAGCCGACACATTAGCGCGTTGGCGACGACTCTTGGGTGACGAGGTGATTTTTAACACCGGTACGGATGAGCACGGACAGAAAATTTACCTTAAAGCGCAGGAGGCTGAACTTGATCCGAAGGAATACTGTGATGGCTTCGCGGTTAGATTCGACGGACTCAAAGAGTCGCTCAATTTGACTTACACCAACTTCATCCGCACGACCGATGAGCATCACATCACTGCAGCCCAGGAATTTTGGCGTCGCTGCACCGCGTCTGGCGACATCTACAAAGCGCACTACCAAAACAAGTACTGTGTCGGCTGCGAGTTAGAGAAGACCGACTCTGAATTGGAGGATGGACACTGTCCAGTGCACCCCAATTTAGAGATAGAGCTACGCGACGAGGAGAACTACTTCTTCCGCTGGTCGAACTACGCCGATCGTCTACTCAAGCACTACGCCGCTCAGCCGGACTTCGTAATACCAACATCACGATTTAATGAAATCACTTCGTTCGTGCGTGGTGGACTGCAGGACTTCAGTATTTCGCGCCTCAAAGCCAAGATGCCGTGGGGCATAGCAGTACCGGACGATAACGAGCATGTCATGTACGTTTGGTTCGATGCACTGGTCAACTATATTTCAACCTTGGGTTGGCCCGATGATCAGACAAACTTCGAGGCTTTTTGGCCCGGCGTGCAGGTTGCAGGTAAAGACAATCTACGCCAGCAGTCGGCTATGTGGCAGGCAATGCTGCTGTCGGCCGGTTTGCCGATATCGCGACAGGTGTTCATTCACGGCTTCATCACTGCGGACGGACAAAAAATGTCTAAGTCGCTCGGCAACGTAGTCAATCCCTACGATCTGGTAGAAAAGTACGGTACCGATGCAGTCCGTTATTTTCTACTTGGCGGCCTACCCTCGTACGAAGATGGAGACTTCTCTGCCCGCACTTTCGAGGAGATCTACACTTCCAAACTGGTAAACGGTATAGGCAATCTAGCGGCTCGGACCGCGACCATGGTCGAGAAGTACTGTGACGGCCAGGTTCCAGTCAAACAGCCAGATCGTTTCGAGACTCCGGCCTTCTGGTCAGCCTACGAAAGTGCACTGTCTACTTTTCGTTTCGACGAGGCAGTTCGAACAATCGAACGCTATGTAACTTCGGTTAACCAGGCGATCGACACTGAAGCGCCGTTTAAGAAAGCCAAGGAGGGGATCGACGTATCACCGTTCATGTACCAAATCGCTGAGGCATTACGTCAGATCGGATTGGCCTTATTGCCGATAGTGCCAAACACTGCCGAAAAAACTTTGGCCCAACTATCGATTGATGTCGTCGCGGCCCGACTACCCGAAGGTAGTAAATGGGGCGGACTCGAACCAGGCACCAAGGTGAGCAAGAATGAGATACTCTTCCCACGCCTTTCCGTCTGACGCAGACGAGTAAAAAATGATACAATGGGGCCAGGAGGGTGCTTTGTGTGCCTAACACGAAGTAAGTCCCATCATTTTCTAAAGACATGAACATCATCGACCTGATAGCGCTAATCGTACTGTGTGGTTTCGTCCTATACGGTTTGTGGTTCGGTATTATTCACATGGTTGGCTCATTGGTTGGCTTCGTGGTTGGAGCTTTCATTGCTGGTCGTCTCTATGAGCAGGTTGGTGATGTTCTGATTCGATTTATTGGTGGTAATCAAAACTTAGCAGACATCATTGCTTTTTTTGTCTTGTTCCTCCTAATTACTCGGCTGGTTGGAGTATTGTTCTCTCTACTAGAAAAAATCTTCGATGTTGTTTCCTTTTTGCCTTTTCTTAAGACCTTCAATCGATTATTGGGTGCACTCTTCGGTCTAATCGAAGGAACCTTGGTCTTAGGACTAGCAGTTTACTTCTCTGGTCGATTTCCATTTTTTGAAGGTTTTGGACCAATGTTGGACGAATCGATCTTGGCTGATGCTTTGAACTTAGTTGGTTTAGCTGTTTCTCCACTCTTACCTCAAGCGATTCAGATGCTGCACTCAGTGCTGTAATCCAGTCTCTCCCTTTCACCATGAAATCATATCGTTTGATCGATACCCATGCTCATCTGGATGACCCGATTTTTGATCGGGATCTTGAAGTTGTGGTCGAACATGCTAGACACGAAAATGTCGGAGTTGTGACTTTGGGTTGCGACTACGTCACCTCGACGCTAGCGGTAGGTATCGCCGAAAAACACGAAGGAGTCTATGCCGCAGTTGGACTACATCCATCAAAAGTAACTGGTGACCTAATTGCAGATGATAAACTGATCGACTTTGGAGCCTATCGTCATTTAGCCAGTCGATCTAAGGTGGTAGCCATCGGTGAAACCGGTTTAGATTATCATGATTTACCAACCGGACGGCGTGGCGGACCAGAGATTGAATTAGCTGAGCGCATTCGACGTAATCAAATTCGCACCTTCGGTTTATTTCTTCAATTATCACGTGAGCTTCGATTGCCGGTACTATTACATTGTCGCGATGCACACGATGAAATGCTAAAATTGCTCACGAACTGGGATCAAAGTACAACAGGGTTTGACTCGCGTGGTGTAGTGCATTGTTTCTCTGGTACTTGGAAACAAGCTCGCAAGTATTTCAGTCTCGGCTTCATGATTTCAGTCACTGGCATCATTGCGCATGGTGGTTATCAGAGTGAACTACTCAAAAAAGCACCGTTATCCAATTTACTTGCAGAAAGTGACTGTCCTTTTCAAACCACGACTCCTTGGAGTCAAAGAAGAAGTGAGCCGGCTTATGTACGTCAAGTAGCCGATAATATTGCGAGCTTACGCCATTTGTCGGTTATCGAAGTAGAGAAGCAACTATCAGCCAATGCTCATAAGATTTTTAGACGCATCGGTTCCTAAGTTCGATCATTCATTCAGAACGGTCCATCATCTGGTTGCTTTAGCCGGATTTTTTATTGTAAATTATGTACTCCTACCTGATTTAATATCAAAACCATGAACACTACTGAATTACAACTCATTGATGCACACTGTCACACTAACTTCAGTGCCTACCGCAATGATCTCGAAGATGTTATTCAACGAGCAGCTAATGATCGTATCGGTTTAGTTGTTGTTGGTTCGCAGTCTTCGACTAGCCAACGAGCGGTTGAATGTGCTGAACGATACGACAATGTTTGGGCTGTAGTTGGGCTACACCCGCTTCATTTATTTGAACAAGAGGTCGATGAAAGCGAGGAAGAAGGTGGCGAGTTAGTTCACTTCCGCAGTCGAGCTGAAATTTTTGATCCGAATTATTATAATTCATTGATCGATCAAAGTTCCAAAACAGTTGGAATAGGGGAGTGTGGTTTGGACTACTACCATGTCCCAGTCAATGTTGATCCATTAATTTTTCGTGCCAAACAAGAAGAGCTTTTTCGTCTTCAGATTGACTTAGCTTTTGAGCGTGGACTAGCACTAATGATCCATACTCGAAATGCAGCCGACGGTTCGACTGATGTACACGGAGAGGTTCTAAGAATCCTGAACGACCATCGAGTGGCAGGAAGATTGCCGCGCGGCGATGTACACTGTTTTTCTGGTACGATCGCTGAAGCAGAGTCGTATCTGGATCTCGGTTTGTATCTATCATTTACTGGCAATGTAACCTACAAACCACGCAAGGTTTCACCAAACACCGAAGAAACGCTTCATGATGTAGTGCGAGCCATACCTATCGAACGGCTAATTATAGAAACCGATGCACCATATTTGACTCCAGTACCTCATCGTGGAGAAAAAAACGAACCAGCTTTTGTGCGTCTCGTAGCAAACAAGATCGCTGAAATCAAGAACCTAGATCTGGATGAGGTTTATAGTCAAACACTTAAAAATACACAAAATCTATTCAGAATCTGATCACTTGGCTGGTTATTTAATTGCTCTAAAACCACATATTGACGCTGTATGCAAGGTTGGTTGGGAACAATGACTTCTTTCCGTAAAAGCTATTTGAGGGGTAGCGATCATTTGACTAACCGGCCATTACGTCGTCGTTTTTTACGCTATGACCTAGAAGTTACGGAATCAAACCTAGAACTAGTAGATCGATACGAAGAGCACGAACCTTTGTCTGGGCAATATATAGCTAAAGAATCTAGGGCTAAACTCGACGAGTTATCAACTGAGTCACGTGACCGTTTAATCTCAAATTTACAAGTACGTCAATTACTAGCAGCTGTGTTGTCGAGTCTTAGGAAAGAGATTGACCAGGATGGATTAAAAATCTTCTTCGACCCACAAGTTGATGGCACATTACGTCCAAAGTGGCGTTATCGTTGTCGAGGACGCTGGCAAACCGATCCAATTCAAATTGAAGAACATACAGAATTGGACGATCCCTATTTCGGCGACCCAAATATCATGCCGGTCTCCATATTAGAGCTAGTAACTCAGGACAAACACTACTATCAAACTACCACTTGGTGTGCCTGGTTCGGACGGAAGATGCAACGCAAAAGAGAGCAAGTAATACTCGGAGCTGTAGTTAAGGAACTGGCCTGACTAAGCCATTTTTCTAGCTCTGTCAAGACGATCTGACCAACTTTCACGCTTAACTAAGTGGAAAACCAGCTTGACTGTTGATCGCTCATGGCCTAAAATTGTCGCGCCATTCCGATACTACGGTTGGCGTTTCTCTTTTTCAGAAGCTGCCTTAATGTCCACTTCAGATCAAGACCGAAAGTACATCCAATTAGGCCTACGAATTGTAGGTGAATTTGGTGCCATTATCGCAGTACCCATAGTACTTCTAACTTTACTTGGTAGATATGTGGATGCACGCTATGAAACCTCACCAATCTTCTTGATTGCTGGTTTTGTTTTGGCAGCAGTTCTGTCTAGTGTTAGTATTTACCGTCGAGCAAAACAGTTTGGCCATGAGTATCAGACGATCGAGCACGTTCAAAAGAACGTCTTGAAAAATTCTGCTTCGACCCCTCAAACAAGAACAAGGGACGAAGAATCTGATCACTAAGCTATACCGATTTTCATCTGACTACACATTAAAAGAATATGGCCGTACCAGTCCCAGCCGAGAAGCTATTCTTGATCGGAGACCTGCCGGTGACCAATTCAATGGTCAACGCCTGGGTTGCTATCGCCGCTTTTGTTGTTTTAGCCTGGTTACTAAGACGCCCAAAAAACGGTGCGCCGCGAGGAATTCAAAATGCCGTCGAAGCACTCCTTGAATTCATGCTTGGGTTTATGGACCAAGTAACCGGGGACCGTGCTAAATCGCGACGATTTTTCCCATTAGTCGGTACTCTTTTTCTTTTTATTGTACTCTCAAATTGGATGGGGTTACTGCCTGGTGTTGGCACCTTCGGTCTGAATGGTGAGCATGGCCACTTAATCCCGATCTTTCGTCCAGCAACTAGCGATCTGAACATGACCCTGGCCATGGGCATTGCTGCTGTGGTCATGTCACATGCTTTCGGTATCGTCAGCCTTGGCTTTTTCCGTCATTGGAACAAATTCATTCAACTCGGAACCTTCTGGAAGGCTTTGATCGGATTCCGTCACAAATCTCCAGTTGATTATCTACTCGGTATTTTTGTTGCTTTTATTGAGTTGGGTGTTGGATTGATTGAACTAGTATCTGAAGTAGCCAAAATGGTCTCTCTCTCACTACGTCTCTTTGGTAATATCTTCGCTGGCGAGGTGCTTATTCATGTTATCTCTTCATTAATCGCTTTTGTTGTACCCATTCCGTTCATGTTTATGGAAGTAATCGTAGGTATTGTTCAAGCATTAGTCTTCTCTTTGTTGACCCTAGTTTATCTAACAATAGCCACCTCTAAACCGCACGGCGAAGAGGAGGGTCACGAACAGAAACATAAATCTCAAGAACTGTCAGTCAAAGCTTCGGCTACTGCTTAGGTCGTCGAGATCAGAGGCGATTGTCTGCTGAATGGACTATCAGACTATCGGCCCTAATCTTAACCGCCTTTCGCTCAGGACGACGTTAAACCCCAACCCCTGTCGATCCAAAAAGTGAAGAGCAAAAATTATGGAAACAGAGGTCGCTAAAGAGATAGTAAATACTGCTGCTTACACTGGATTTCTATCAGATCCAGAGAGCGTCAGAATATTCACCAAAGGTTTCACTATGGCCATTGGTGGTGTACTACCAGCCCTAGCTATTGGTAAGTTGGTGGCCAAGGCTATGGAAGCCATCGGCCGCAATCCGGAATCAGCGGGTAAATTATTTGTCCCGATGCTCCTAGGAGCAGCCTTTGCTGAAGCCATCGCTATTTATTCGTTAGTTGTGGTCTTCACGCTCTAATCGCAATCACGAACTAGCTCCTGGTGTCCGTAACACCAGGGCTGACGTCTGCCTTCGACTATAGTCAAAGGCAGACGTTAGCAGAGGTAATCACAATTCCACTCGGTAAATTTTACGCCTATGGATCCAGCTGAAGCACAACAGGTCGTCGAAGGAGTCGGTGTAGCAGCCACCCTCGGTCTAAACTGGAAACTTTTTCTTGCCCAGCTCGTTAACTTCGGGTTAGTTTTGATTGTTGTTTGGCGATTTGTCTATCGACCACTTATGAAGGTCATGGACGAACGCTCGGGTAAAATTGAACGCGGTCTTAAAGACGCAGAAGAATCTAAGGCTTTGCGTGAATTAGCGGAAACCGAGAAACAAAAATTGATCGTTGAGGCACGTCGGCAGGCCAAAGAGATTATGGAGACGACCGAAGCTGATGCTAAGCGTCGACAAGAAGAGACTGCAGTTAAAACTCGCACCGAAGTAGAGAGGATAGTGACAGATGGAAAGCGTCGTCTGCGAGATGAACAGGAAACCATGCTCAAGGAAGCTAAATCAGAAATTGCTAGTCTAGTTATTGCCGCCACAGAGAAGATCTTACGTGAAAAGATTGACCCAAAAAAGGACCTGGAACTAGTTGAGTCGGCAATCAAATCGGCTGAAGAACAATCTGTTTAGTCGATCCACTGTTTTATGATGTACACATCAAAAGAATATGCTGAAGCTCTCTATTCCGGAGTACGTGGATTGAAGGATAAAGAAGCTACAGTATCCATCAAACGCTTCGTGGGTAAATTGAAAGATCGTGGTTTAATCGCGCTATTACCACTAATCCTGCGGGGGTTGCCGGCGGCAGCTAGAAAATTAGACGGTATCGAAGAAGTAACCGTTGAATCTGCTCATGAACTAAACTCCGAGTTAGCCGATCGAGCGGTTGGATTAATCGGAGGAGATCGAAATCAATCCGAGGTCACCATGCACGTCAATCCAGACTTACTCGGCGGCATTCGAGTTCGTGGTCGCGATACAGTTTATGACGCTACGCTCAAAAACCACTTAGTTACATTGAAGGAAAAGTTCGTTCGGTCGTCCTAAAAACGACTGTCCATAAGACACTGCATATGGCATCAAAAGATTTCATCATCGAATCCCTCAAAAAGGAGATCGGACTATTGGACATTGAAGCCAAGGTCCAGAAGGTCGGCACTGTAGTCGAAGTAGCAGACGGTATCGCTCGCATGACTGGACTATCTGAATGTTTGTCCATGGAAATGCTTGAATTTTCAGACGGTACTTTTGGTGTAGCCTTAAACATCGAAAAAGAAACGGTTGGTGCCATGATTCTGGGTGATTGTACCCACATCAAAGAAGGGGACGAAGTTAAAACTACTGGTCGAGTGTTATCGATTCCAGTCTCCGAAGGGACCATTGGTCGGGTAATTGATCCGCTAGGAAGACCGCTTGATGGTCGTGGTCCAATTGCCGAAGATCGACAAATGCCAATTGAAAAAATCGCACCAGGCGTCATTACCCGAAAATCAGTGAGCGTACCGCTTCAAACTGGATTGAAGGCTATTGATTCCATGATTCCAATCGGTCGTGGACAACGTGAATTGATTATTGGTGACCGTCAAACCGGCAAGACCGCTGTAGCCATCGACACCATCATCAATCAAAAGGATACCGGTGTCATTTGCATCTATGTAGCCATTGGTCAAAAAGAGTCGAAAGTCGCTAAGATGGTGGCCAAACTCGAGGAATCTGGAGCTATGGCTAACACCATTGTGGTTGTAGCTGGTGCCTCAGATCCAGCTCCACTATCGTTCCTGGCACCGTATTCTGGTACAGCCATTGGCGAATACTTTATGGATCAGGGTCGAGACGCACTGGTGGTGCATGATGACTTATCCAAGCATGCCTGGGCCTATCGTGAAGTTTCGCTTTTACTACGACGCCCACCGGGACGTGAGGCTTATCCTGGTGACGTCTTCTACTTGCACTCTCGCTTACTAGAACGCTCAGCTCGACTAAACGAAGACAACGGTGGCGGCTCACTAACTGCCCTTCCAGTTATTGAAACCCAGGCCGGTGACGTCTCAGCCTACATCCCAACGAACGTCATCTCCATCACTGATGGTCAAATCTATCTAGAGCCAGATCTATTTTATCGTGGTATCAGACCAGCACTAAACATTGGCATCTCTGTCTCACGTGTCGGTTCAGCAGCCCAAGTCAAAGCCATGAAAAAAGTGGCTGGACGCTTACGTTTAGATATGGCTCAGTTCCGCGAACTTGAGGCCTTCGCTCAATTCGCGAGTGATCTTGATGAATCCACTCGTAAACAGATCTCACGTGGCAAACGTGCGGTTGAGGTCTTGAAACAAGACCAATACGAGACCATGACAGTAGCCCAACAAGTAGCAATACTTTTTGCTGTCACTCGTGGTTACTTGGATGACGTCAAAACTAACAAGGTTAGAGAGTGGGAAAATGATTTCCACCGTTACCTAGACGGAAGTCGACGTGATGTACTGACCATTATCGAAGAAACTGGCGATCTTAACGAAGAGACTGAGGCCAAACTAATAGAGGCTATCGCTGAATTCAAAAAAACAGTAACGGCTGAAGCTTAGCTATATGGCGATCTCGACTAGATTAATTCGTCGACGCATCAAGTCGGTCACTAGCACTCGCAAAATCACTAAAGCGATGGAGTTAGTGGCTGCTTCCAAAATGCGGAAGGCTGTCAGTTCAGTACTAGCCTCACAACCTTACGCCGAGGCCGCTTGGACGGCCATTAAAGAGATGGCTAAGGTTACAGACGCTGGACTTCACCCATTACTTTCGACTAAACCAGACGCCGAACGAGTAATGGTTATACTGTTTACTTCTGAACGTGGACTGTGTGGCGGATTTAATTCTCAATTACTACGTCAGGTAAGCCAATTTACAGGAAAGTTGCCAAAAGACCTACCTGTAGATTTTGTTACCATCGGACGCAAGGGGCAGGTCGCTATCCAAAGACAAGGTCTTAGTTTGATTGCTACCTTCAATGAATTGGCGAGTCATCCAACAGTGGCTGAGATGAGACCAATTGCTGATCTGGCTGTTGGTGACTTCACTGCTGGTAAATGCCGAGCTATTTATCTGGCTTTTACTGACTACGTTTCGGCCTTAGTGCAAAAGCCGAGAGTTAGCCAGTTATTACCCGTCGCTAGAATTGAAGGCCTAGGAGAGGTCGGTGAGGCTCTAGCTCAAAGTCAAAACGAAAAGAATGAACTCAACATCACCGACCCAAGTCATGAATATCTATTCGAGCCTTCACCCAGCGAAGTTCTTGATGTTATGCTGCCACGATTAGTTGAATCACAAATCTATCAGGCACTACTCGAGTCGTCAGCATCGGAACACTCGGCCCGAATGTTGGCCATGCGAACCGCATCAGACTCAGCTGAAGAGATGATCGATAGTTTGACTTTAAGCTATAACCAGGCCCGACAGGCGGGTATCACCGCGGAGATCGCGGAGATTTCCTCTGGCAAGGCCGCACTCGAAAAAAGCCGCTAGTGGTGACTAACAGTTTCTAAATATGGAAGGAAAAATCGCACAAATCATCGGACCAGTAGTGGACGTCGAGTTCGAAGACGAACTACCGGAAATTTTAAATGCTTTGGTTGTCGAACGAAAAGGGGAGAGCGACCTGATACTTGAGGTGCAACAGCACTTAGGAGGTCATACAGTACGTACAGTGGCTATGTCTTCGACCGATGGGTTACCTCGTGGATTAGCTGTCAGAAACACTGGAGCACCAATTACTGTTCCGGTTGGCAAGGAGACCTTGGGTCGTATGTTCTCGGTGACCGGTCAAGTTATTGATGGAATGCCGGATATCGAAGTTAAAGCGACCTACCCAATTCACCGTCCAGCTCCTGAATTTCATGAACAGTCAACTAAGGCAGAAGTCTTCGAGACTGGCATAAAAGTTATCGATCTAATCTGTCCCTTCATGAAAGGAGGTAAGATTGGATTGTTTGGCGGCGCTGGTGTGGGCAAAACTGTAGTCGTCATGGAGCTAATTCGTAGTATCGCTCAAGAGCATGGTGGCTTCTCGGTTTTTGCTGGAGTCGGTGAACGTACTCGTGAAGGCAACGATCTCTATCATGAAATGAAAGAGTCTGGTGTGTTAGGTAAAACTACCTTGGTTTTCGGCCAGATGAACGAACCACCGGGAGCGCGGGCCCGAGTAGCTCTGACCGGGCTAACTATGGCTGAATATTTCCGCGATGAGGGCGGACAAGACGTCCTACTCTTCATTGATAATATTTTCCGCTTCACTCAGGCTGGCGCTGAGGTTTCAGCTCTACTAGGACGCATTCCTTCGGCTGTGGGTTACCAGCCGACTCTAGCGACTGAAATGGGTGCCATGCAAGAACGCATTACCTCCACCAAGAAAGGTTCCATAACTTCGGTGCAAGCAGTTTATGTGCCAGCTGATGACCTGACTGACCCAGCTCCAGCCACTACCTTCGCTCATCTCGACTCAACTGTGGTATTAGCCAGATCATTGGCTGAGCTAGGTATTTATCCAGCAGTCGATCCACTCGACTCTTCCTCGCAGGTATTGGATCCAAAGTTGGTCGGCGACGAGCATTACCAGGTTGCAATCGGAGTACAACGCGTACTTCAAAAGTACAAGGACCTTCAGGACATCATCGCGATCCTCGGCATGGAAGAACTCTCAGCCGAAGATCGGCTGACTGTTTCTCGGGCACGTAAAATCCAAAAATTCTTATCTCAACCATTCTTCGTGGCTGAAACATTCACTGGATTTGATGGCAAGTATGTGCCACTGTCAGAGACTATCCGCGGTTTTAAAGAAATCCTGGATGGTCAGCACGACGACAAGCCGGAGCAGGCCTTCTATATGAAGGGTGGAATCGACGAAGTTACTGCAACAGCTGCAGAAAAGACAGAAAAATAGGACTGCTGGTGCGGTTTACTGAATGAACCTATGGCCAAACAGTTAAAATTTGAACTCACCACTCCGGAGCGGGTAGTTGAGGACCGGCCAGCCGAATCGGTCACCTTACCAACCCAAGAAGGGGAAATTACTGTCCTGCCAGGACATATCCCACTAGTGGCAACACTCAAATCCGGCATGATCACCTTGCGTCATGGCACCGAAGAGACTTTTTTGGCTGTATCTGGCGGCTTTGTTGAAATACGGCCAGATGGTCGAGTGATTATTTTAGCTGATACTGCTGATCGCGCCGAGGAACTCGATTTAGAAAAAGTTGAAGAAGCTAGAGAGCGTGCTCGTCTAGCACTCGAGGAAAAACGTGGTTTGGACGAAGTATCGAGTGCAGCCGCTTTTGCTGCTCTAGAACGCGAATTAGCGCGTGAACGTACAGTCAAAAGGTATCGTGATCTCAAAAAGCGTCCCATTTCTCAGTAGCTAGACATTAATCGATCAAAAGCCGTCCAAAGTAGGCGGCTTTTGTATTTAAAATCGTCATCTAAACAGAGTAGTTGCAACCTAAAACAACTATCGGTAAGCTGTTGTTGGTTCCTTAAACTAGAGAGGAGGCGGTTTTGGCCCAGGCTATTGAAATAGATCAACCTGGTGACGAAGTCGACTGGTCAGGTATAAAGTTAGTAAGTACTCCAGTAGGAAAAAGGCCCGACTTGAGTTTCAATGAAGTTAGCTATGCCTCACTCGGTGAACTACGTGTAGCTCAACTATTGACGAAACAAAGAATTCCGTTCGTGCCAGATGTACGGACCAGCTGGCAGCCACTAGGGGGTGATCGTGAGTTCGTCTATGTGCCGGATTTTATCTTCGTGGGGAAAGCCTACTTCTGGATCGGTGATGGTAGTCTAGAGCCCATACATGGACTGGAGCTTAAACAACGTTGTTCCGACGGACAATATCCAAAGATCGGATTGAAAAAAATTACCGATTTGCTGCGGTACCGTGGTATTCGCATTAGACTGGTTGACGAAATGGCGGCCAGGAAAATGGCCTATCTACCCTTGTATTCGATTCAATAAATCGACCTCAAACTGTTACCGAATCCCGAAGCTTTTCGGGATCTTTTCTTACCCGGCTATTCATTGTTTACAGCTAAACGGATAAAATAAAATCCGCCACAGCGGACAGAAGGCAATCGAATTTTGAATTTTTGTACAAAATTCATCAGAATGCATCTTTTTACCCAAAAACCATATTATACTTAGAAAAATGTCTATACTTAACGCCAAAAATGAGAAAGACATTAATGTCGATGGGCTACTCGATAGCCTTAATGATCGTCAGTTGTCAGCTGTAACTCATGGTGATGGACCACAAATTATTGTGGCTGGGGCCGGTACTGGAAAAACAATGGTAGTAACCAAGCGGATCGCCTGGTTGGTAGCTACTGGACGAGCTAAGCCGGATCAAATTTTAGCCCTAACTTTTACTGACAAATCGGCCGAAGAAATGGAGGAACGAGTAGATCGATTGATGCCGATGGGTTATGTAGACCTCTGGATCTCGACCTTCCATTCATTCTGCCAACGTATCCTTCAAGAATACGGCTTACAAATTGGCCTACCGAATGATTTTCATCTGCTAAATGAAATTGACCAATACTTGTTAGTTAGAAGCAATTTTAGTCAGTTTGATTTGGACTATTATCGACCGGCTGGCAATCCGACTAAATTTGTCCAAGCTTTACTAAAACACTTTTCCCGTGCCAAAGATGAAGCAGTGACGCCAGATGAATATCTAGAATATGCGAAAGGCGTGGCTCTGGATCAGGACCGTTCCGGCAGTGCAGACGCTGATGAAGCTTCACGACTACAAGAACAAGCCGATGCCTATCACACCTATCAACGATTACTGTTAGAACATGGAGATCTGGACTTTGGTGATCTCAACATGTACGTCCTCGAATTATTGAGGAGACGACCAACCGTACTTAAAGAATTACAGGAACGTTTCCGCTACATAATTATTGATGAATTTCAAGACACTAATTGGGCGCAATACGAACTAGTAAAAGCTTTGGCAGGAGATACTAAAAATGTCACGGTTGTAGGTGATGATGATCAATCAATCTATAAATTCCGTGGAGCATCCATCTCTAACATTCTTCAGTTCAAGGATGATTTTCCAAATTCACGAGAGGTAATTTTGAACATCAATTATCGTTCGTTGCAAGAAATTTTAGATATCTCTTATCGCTTTATCCAAGGCAACAACCCTAATCGTCTAGAAATCAGACTAGCTGGACCTGATGGTCAAGGACTTTCCAAACGACTTACTGCACACCGGCCAGGTCAAGCTCGTGTGGCTCACTTACACTACGCCACACTCCAAGATGAGGTCCGAGAGACCATACAAGTTATCTCCGAAATCAAGGGCAGCTCAGATGAACACTCTTGGAGCGATTTTGCTATTTTAGTCCGTTCACATAGCCAAGCTGATCCTTTTGCTGCTGAACTCCAACGTCGTAGTATTCCATTCCAATACTTAGCTCTCAAAGGTCTTTACACTAAACCGGTAGTACTCGACTGCATTGCTTATCTAAAACTGCTCGATAACTATCATGAAAGTGCGGCCCTGTATCGCATTCTGGTCTGCCCGCCATACTCACTACCTGGACCAGACTTAATCGAGTTAACCCATACCGCTGACCGATTGAAAGGGGAATCACTCTACGAAGTGATTAAACGACGTCATGAGTTAACGACTATTACACCAGAGGGTCAAGCACTGCTTGACCGACTCATGGGGCACTTGGCAGGACACACCGACGTCGTTCGACGACAAGGAGTCAGAGAAGCAGCCGTACGCTGGTTGTACGACTCTGGCTATGTCAACCATCTCAAGGCTGCAGATACAGCCGAGAAACACGAAAGTTTGGCTCTTTTAAAACAATTCCTAGACCGAATTAAACGCTATGAGGATGGACATGATGACCCCAATTTACGCCACTTCATGCAAGAATTAGAGCTAGAACGCGAAGGAGGTAATGCTGGTACACTGGCTTTCGATATCAACACAGGTCCAGACATGGTTCGAATCATGACTGTACATTCTTCTAAAGGACTAGAATTCCCTTATGTCTTCGTGGTTAATCTGGTGGATCAACGCTTCCCAACCAACCGACGAGGAGGAGAGATTGAGCTACCGGACGCGCTTACCAAGGAGATCATTCCAGAGGGCGACATGCACTTAGAAGAAGAACGTCGGTTATTTTACGTGGCCATGACCCGTGCCAAAGATGGTTTGTTCCTAACCTCAGCTGAGGATTACGGCGGTCGACGAAAAAAGAAACCATCGCGTTTCCTGTCCGAATTAGGCTTCGACCGAACACCGATCGCTCCCTCTATGGAACTCCTCGAAGAGATAAAACCAACACCTCAAATTAATTCTGCACCCCCTGACTACCAACCACCTAACTCGTTTAGTTTCTCTCAACTCGAGGCCTATGACCGGTGTCCTCTTCAATACAAATTTGCACACGTCTTACGTTTACCGGTCTTTGGTAAAGCATCAATGAGTTTCGGTAAGACCATGCATGCAACTCTAGAGAAATTTATGGATGAACTAGTGGTCCGAACCTCTACTAAGCAGACCAATCTATTTAACAGCGATTCAAAAGATTCTTCTAACCTTTCTAGCCTACCACTAACCTTAAAAGAGCTACTTCAGACATACGACGACTGTTGGATTAATGATTGGTATAAAGACGACACAGAAAGAGAAAATTTTCGTGTAAAAGGCCGTCAGATGTTGGAACGTTTTTACGAACAACTAACCATCGAGCATCCAAACCCATTTCTACTCGAGCAGGATTTTCGACTAAAACTCGGTGGCTGTGTTTTTCGCGGCAAAATCGATCGAATAGATTTACTCTGCGATGGTACGCACGAAATTATTGATTATAAGACCGGATCGCCTAAAGAAAAGTTATCAAAAGATGACAAGCGTCAATTACTTCTGTACCAGCTCGCTACTGCCCGTGTTCTTGAGCTTCAACCAACTAGACTAACTTTTCATTATCTCAAAGACGGCTCTCGACAGAGCTTTATTGGTAATGATGATGATTTAGGAAAGCTAGAAGAAGAAATTGAGACCACTATCGAAAAAATCAACTCTGGAGACTTCACCCCCAACCCTAGTTCAATCAACTGCCAAAATTGCGATTTTGCTGGTATTTGTGAATTCAACCTCAAATCTTAAGTCCATGCCTTTCGAAAAACTGGATAACTTGATGAGCGGTTCACTCCAACGGGCTGGTGCTGCTGGTAAAGTCCGAGCGGCCATCGTGGCTAATACCACCTTATTGGTAATAAAAGAAAGGTTTGGTTCAAAAACTGATCAGTTGATTGTTCGCCGTTTTAAAGATGGAAAGGTGACGCTAGTCTGTGGCACATCAGTACTAGCCGAAGATATCCGTCTAGTCGCCAATGAACTAATTGAGGAGATTAATCACCACCTAGAATCTGATGTTGTTAAGCAACTAGTGGCCGTGACTTGAAACTCAGTGGTATGATAGTCACATGTTGAGTTAGTTATGACCCTACGCCAATACCTAATCATGATGGCCGTAGGCACTGCCTTGTCTTGGGGTGCTGTCGGATTAATGGTCACAATGATTGACCCAACTGTCTCTCGTCCAGCGGTTTTTGCAATTTTCTATATCAGTCTCCTTTTGGCTTTGACTGGAACCTTCTCTTTAATCGGATTTGTCACTAGGGTGACCACCTTAGGAAAACGAGAACAACTCTCAAGACAAGTGGCAGTTTCTTTTCGCCAGGCCTTCATATTAGCCTTAATTTTGGTCTTTGCTCTCTTTTTACGGAGTCACGACGTCCTTACTTGGTGGAATGCGCTACTCATCGTAGGAGCGGCTACCGCCCTTGAATCCTTCTTTATCTCAGCCAGTGGTCGACCTTAGGATTTAAGGGGCGTCCAAAAACGCTCTTTTTGTTATTGTACTAAGGTAACACCCTGTGTATACTGGGCCTGCCTTTGCAAGGCACTATCATTGATGAACAACAAAGATGTTCAAGAACTACCTGGGCAAATTTTCAAAGGATTTAGGCATTGATTTGGGTACTTCAAATACTCTGGTCTACTGCCGAGACAAGGGGATTGTGATCAACGAACCATCGGTTGTTGCCCTAAACATCCGAACCGGACAGATTGTAGCTGTCGGTCGGAATGCTAAAGACATGATCGGTAAGACACCAGCCCATATTAGCACCGTCAAACCACTGGTGTCAGGGATTATTTCTGACTTCGAGGTCACCGAAAAAATGCTAAAATTTTTTATCGAACGCGTTCATCGTGACAGTTTCTTCTTCATGCCACGTCCGCGAGTTGTGGTTAGCGTACCACTCGATCTAACTGAAGTAGAACGAAAAGCTGTTGAAGACGCTGCTCTTAACGCCGGCTCTCGTGAAGTTTACCTGGTCGAAGAACCTATGGCGGCAGCGATTGGTTCACGTCTACCGATCACCGAACCCGTCGGAAATATGATAGTCGACATTGGTGGTGGAATGACGGAAATCGCAATAATCTCACTTGGTGGCGTAGTAACTTGGAAGTCGTTACGAGTGGCTGGAGACGAAATGACTAGAAACATTATCAAATACGCACGCGAGACTTTTAACCTACTCCTAGGCGAACGCGTAGCTGAAGATATCAAAATCCGTGTTGGTACAGCTGCCGAACCAGAAGAACCATTAGAGATTGAAATGCGTGGTCGTGACATGATTACTGGTCTACCTAAAGAAATTATTGTCAACGATTCTCAAATACGACAAGCATTAAGCCGATCAGTTAAGACTATCGTCGACAGTGTAAAAATCGCTCTAGAGAGCACACCACCTGAATTAGTAGCAGATATTTACGAACGAGGAATCGTTATGACTGGTGGAGGAGCACTGCTACGTGGGATGGATGCAGTCATCTCACGAGCGGCTGAAGTCCCAGTCCGTATCACCGACGATCCACTAACTTGCGTAGTTCGAGGTACTGGCATGCTCCTCGAAGATAGAAACCTTTTACAAACAGTAGCATTGCCCTCGTCTCAAGAAACTCAGAAGGAGGCCTACACTGCCTTCAGATAGCAGATTACAATTCTTCTGTAATAAAATATCGGTCGACTGCGCTCTATAAAGATAACTGCAGAATAATGCGACCGGAAAAAATACAACGAGTTGCGGCCGTAGCTGTAATCATGGCTACAATACTCGTAGCTCTCAAACTCTTAGGTGTTTTATCCGCACTATCCGACGCTGGAGTTTTTTTGCTACATGGAATCGCTGCACCAATGCATCGCATTTCATCTATAGTTCAGCCAGAGGCTAATGATAATGGAAACTGTAATGAAATAGCCGTAGAAATAGAAACTTTAAAATTAGAAAACTCTAGACTGCGCAGTCTAGTATCAGAAAACGCCGCTTTAAAAACTGCACTAGACTTCAGAGATAGAGAGTCTGGACATCTGGTCATGACCAGAGTGCTATCTCAGTCGGTCGACCCCACCTTTTCTGGATTAATAATTGATGGCGGCCATGACATTGGCCTGGCCCCAGGTCAACCAGTTTTGATTGGTGATGGAATTATAGTCGGCAAAATTCAGGATGTTTGGCGGAAGTCCGCTTCGGTTTTATTTCTCAATGACTCATTAAGTCGTCTAGCAGTAGCTGTCCAAGGAGGCTCTGGTACCTTGGGTGTATTAGAGGGTGATCGTGGTATAAGCCTAGCCATAACTCTAATACCTCAGGCTGAACGAATCGCACCAGGAGATATTGTTGTAACCTCTGGATTAGAGCCAGGAATCAGGGCTGGCCTAATCGTTGGCACTGTCGAAAGAGTCCAAAAGGATAGTCAAGAACCCTTCCAGACAGCTATCGTCAAACCTTTCGAAAGCACTGCCCGACCAATTTTGGTTCAAACCTTGATTTCTGATGTTACTCCCAACTCAATCGATGAAGATCAGAAGTTGGATTCACTATCAGACGAAAGACCATGAAAAAATCTCTGTTGTTTACGGTCTTAATTTTTGTTCTGGCACTGTTCCAAGCGACTACCTTATCTTCATTACCAACGTCATTAGCCATCATAAACCCAGTATTAATAATAATCATTGGTCTGACCTTATCCTTCCGTTTTCGATTGGCCTTTTTTTTAGCTATCGTAGCTGGGTTAGTTGGTGATTCTTTAATTTCTCGCCAGATAGGAACCTATACATTTGCCTTATTGTTTACTGTGATAATTGTGTCGTTCCTAGTTACAAGATTTGTCAGTCATCGGACTGCCGTTTCTAGTGTCGGTACAAACGCAGTGTCTTTTCTTCTTTTTTATACAATGACATTTATAATCGAAGCAATAGCCAGAGCAATTTCTGGCGGTCCATTCCTGCATCCAGCTTCAGTCCTAGCTGCAGGTTATGTCGCTCTGGCCTTACCAATTCAATGCGGAGTGGTGTTAATGATGAGATGGTTGGTAACCAAAACTGGTAGCAAACTCAGAAAACTAGTTCTGATCACCTCTGAATTCGACAGACTATGAAGTTAGATGAAAACAGTATTCCGGATGACATCTCTGCATTTCCGATAAGTCTTAATGAAAAAATCGGATCAGTGATTACTGATGAAGGATTAATTTTTGTTGACGATACTTTGGCTGACTGGGGAGGACGAAGTGCTCCAGAAAATGAGAAGAATAGACGTATTGGTACTTCAGTAGGGACGGACAAATTACTACCAATTTGGTTGATTCTGTTGGTCGGTCTAATTGTAGTATTGATCAGATGTGGACAAATACAAATCATAAAACGAGCGCAATTTGCTGCGTTAGCTGAAGGAAACCGTAGTCGTATTGAACGAATACCAGCTGAAAGAGGGGTTGTTTTTGACCGTAATGACTTAATTTTAGTTCAGAACATGCCCAAATTTACAGCAACGGTAATTCCCTCTGACCTCCCAACGAACGAAGCAGATAGACGTTTGGTGCTCGGACGACTTGCTGAAATAGTTGAATTGACACCACGCGATATCGAGGAAAAACTGATTTATGCTAATAGTTTAGATTCGGTTGCTGTACCAATAGCTGAAGATATCAACCATGAACAAGCCATTCTAGTTGAAATCATGTCCTCGCGCTGGATGGGGGTACAATTGTTACGTGGAACCAAGCGTGAATATCCACAAGCAACAGAAATCTCATCAATGTCGCACATTATTGGTTTCGAGAGTGGAGTCACAGCTGAAGATGTTGAATCGGGTGACTTTCTCCCCACTGATCGGATAGGACGGACTGGATTAGAACGTAGTTACGAGACTGAGTTACGAGGTAAGTACGGTCGAAGACGGGTCGAGGTCGACGCACTAGGTCATCGTAAAACGACGATTGCCGAAGAGCCAGGTTCTGCTGGACAAAATTTAATCCTAACTATCGATACCGAACTACAACAAGCAGCGCAGAATGCATTACAACAGGAGTTAGAGACGGCTGGCTTAAATCGAGGAAGTGTTGTCATCATGCGCCCACATAATGGTGAGATGTTAGCACTTGTGAGCTGGCCAGCTTATGATAATAATCAATTTGCTAGTGGAATTTCGAGTGAGGATTACGCAGTATTGTCAGAAGACATAGACGCACCACTTTTCTCGCGAGCAATCGGAGCTTCTCTACCTTCCGGCTCGGTCTTCAAACCAGTACTAGCAGCGGCAGCATTAACCGAAAAGATCGTTACACCTCAAACAACTTTCCTTTCAGTTGGTGGCTTTTATGTCGGACAATGGTTCTTTCCTGACTGGAAAGCTGGTGGACACGGATCAACCAACTTAGCCAAAGCACTCTCTGAGTCAGTCAATACTTACTTCTACATCATTGGCGGTGGATACGAAGGAGGTGAAGGACTGGGTCCAGAACGCATAACAAAATATGCAAGACTTTTTGGGTTTGGATCTAAGACCGGTATCGATCTTCCGAGTGAGGGAGCTGGCTTTCTTCCTTCAGAAGAGTGGAAGTTAGAGACGAAAGGCGAACAATGGTTCATTGGTGACACCTATCATCTTTCAATCGGACAGGGTGACTTACTAGTTACACCACTGCAAGTAGCAGTTATGACTGCAACGTTTGCTAATGGTGGTGACCTAGTACATCCTCATGTTGTCCGCGCTCTAATTTCTGGAGATGGTCAACGCCAAAATCTCACACCTGAACCTATTGCTCGTCAAGTTGTCCCATCAGAGCACATCGCAGCAGTACGTCAGGGAATGCGTGACTCTGTTCTTTATGGTAGTTCCCGCGGACTTTCGCTTCTACCTGTGTCAGCTGCAGGAAAAACAGGAACCGCCCAATGGAGTAGTCAACACGATAATCATGCTTGGTTTACTGCCTTCGCACCCTATGATCAACCAGAGGTTGTAGTCACTGTTATGATCGAAGAAGGTGGAGAAGGATCACGTACAGCAGTACCTGTAGCCCGCAAGATTCTTGAGAGCTTTTTTGCTGGAAGACAAGAATAAACCCTTTTCGTGTAGTTTTTAAGGCTTGACACCCCAGCCAACCAACCGTATTCTCAATGTTGTTCGCGACCAAAGTTAAGGCAAGATAACTATGCAGAACCAGACGGTCTTCATTTCTAAAGAAGGACTACTTAAGCTAAAAAAAGAGCTTGAGTTTCTAAAAAGCACCAAACAAAAGGAGTTATCCGAACGTATCGGTCGAGCCAAAGAAATGGGTGACCTAAAAGAAAACTTTGAGTATCACGATGCTAGGGATGAAATGAGCATGGTTATGGGACGCATTCGTCGTATTGAAGATCAGATTGCACGTTCCCAAATCGTAGAAAAAGGTGACAGTACAACGATTGGTATCGGCTCCAGTGTTAAACTTAGTAGCAACAGCAAAGAAAAATCAATCATAATAGTAGGTGCCACTGAGGCAGAACCAAGTCGTGGTATCATCTCTAATGAATCACCATTAGGACAAGAATTAATCGGCAAAAAAGTCGGCGATAATGTCACTGTAAAAGTACCTGCCGGCGAACTGACTTATACTGTCATTGAAATCAGCTGACCAACAAGCATATGACGAGTTTGCCCAACGACGAATCGGTCGTCCGATTAGAAAAACTGCATCATCTAATCGAAAATGGCGTCGATCCATATCCATCTGGATCACAACGAACACATTTGATTAGTAAGGTTCTAGCTGACTTCGAATTATTAGAAAAATCAAGTGAAAGGCTGACCGTAGCTGGCAGGATCAGAGCTAAACGAGGACATGGAGGAGCTAGTTTCTTCGATCTAGAGGATAGTTCGGGCAGAATTCAGATACATCTACGTCAAGATGTAGTCGGAGCTTCAGCCTACGACCTCTTTGAGAGTGACTTCGACTTGGGTGACTTTGCTCAAGTGACTGGCAAAGTGTTTACGACTCGCCGTGGAGAAAAAAGTATTGAGAGTCAAGAGGTGGTAATGCTTAGTAAATCACTAAGACCATTGCCTGATAAATGGCACGGTCTAACTGACACCGAAATCCGCTATCGAAAAAGATATCTTGACTTGATATCCAATCCAGAAGTAAAAAATAACTTCCTGAAGCGTAGTCTGATAGTCAAAACGATTCGGGACTTCTTTCAGTCTGAGGGTTTCATTGAGGTTGAAACGCCAATCTTGCAACCACTGGCCGGTGGAGCTACAGCCCGTCCATTTGTCACCCACCACAATGCCCTAGATATTGATCTATTCCTCCGTGTAGCGCCAGAACTCTATCTAAAACGATTGGTTGTCGGTGGAATGGAGAAAGTCTTCGAAATCGCCCGTTGCTTTCGTAATGAGGGCATTGATCACCTGCATAACCCGGAGTTTACCCAGGTCGAGTTTTACCAGGCCTACGCCGACTACAACGACCTGATGGACCTAACTGAAAGGCTGATGCCAAAAATAGCCCAAGAAGTTAATGGATCGCTGCAAGTCGAGTTTGACGACGAAACGATTGACTTCACTCCACCTTACCCACGGATTAGCTTCAGAGAGGCCATCGTGGAACGTGGTGGTCCAGACATTCAGATTTTCACGGATCGCGCTTCATTAGCTAAGGCAGCGGAAGAAGCTGGGGTTAAAGTCGAGAGCTCGCATGGTCGTGGAGATATAATGGACAACATTTATAAAAAGTTTGTCCGACCCCATATTGTTAATCCAACGTTCGTCATCAACGATCCGATCGAACTGTCTCCATTGGCCAAAAAACTATCCTCAGACGAACGATATACTGAACGCTTTCACCTGGTGTTAGGGCGCGGTAGCGAACTTTGCAATGCTTATTCGGAGCTCAATGACCCGATAGATCAAAGGAATCGTTTTCTTGAAGAAGAAAACCTCCGCAAGGACGGTAATGATGAAGCTCAACGAATGGACGAAGACTTCATTGAAGCACTGGAAACGGGATTGCCACCAACGGCCGGTTTTGGTATGGGTATCGACCGTCTAGCCGCTATTCTAACCGGCTCACATAGTCTCAAGGAGGTAATACTGTTCCCAACCATGCGCCCAGAAGATGACCAAGATGAAAAATCTGGAGGAGGGGAGTCGTCCTAGTCTTAAAAAGCCAGAGACGATCCACAGCTACCATGACCCCAGTAAACCTTCATCCAAAAACATCGAATGTCGAACGGCTAAAAACTGTTTTGGTGTTCGGTGTTTTTGATTTACTACATCCCGGTCACATCTTCTTTCTCGAACAGGCTAGGAGATATGGTGACCACCTAGTCGTGGTTGTCTGCCGCGATGACCGAGCCGAAAACTCGAAGGGCCGACGACCGGTACTCTCGCTAGAGGAAAGACTAGAACTAATTCGCGCTCTCAAATCGGTTGATGAAGCTGTACCTGGAGATGCACCAGGAGAATGGTCCATTATTACCCGTTACCAACCAAACATCATCTGCCTAGGTTTTGATCAATCCACCGATCGGCCAGAGATACAACAACAGATAAGCGCATTGCCTCAAACACCTAAAATCATCAAACTACCAAGGCGTAATGGTAAAGAACTCTCTAGTTCGATTCTTAGACGACGATTACTTGACTAGTCTAAGTCATCGAAGGTAGATTAAAAACATGAATAATCAAAGTAATAATACCTTTAACTCGTCGTCATCCTCAGTCTAATCGGGGGTGACTTTGGACTGCCAAAAATCCGAAGTAAACCCCCGTAAGGGGGATTTTCTTTTCTTAAATGTATCATCTAAGCAAAAACTACAAATTTACAAACCATTCATCCCAAAAACCGATTTCTTGCGGCTCGGTGCCGCAGATGGCATCATTACTCGGGTATTTACCGAGCTAAAACACCCCATATGTTAGACATAAACTACATTAGAGAAAATCAGCCAAAAATTCGGGCGGCCATCAAAAATAAGAATGTTAAGGTCGACCTCGACCAGCTGCTTACTCTTGACGAAAAAAGACGGCAACTAATAACAGATATTGAGGGCCGAAGGAGTGAGCAAAACCGTACTAGCGAAGATATTGCCAAAGAGTCTGATCCAAAGATAAAGCAAGCGGCAATCGAAAGGATGCGTGAGCTTAAAGATGGACTGAAAGAAGCCGAAGAATTATTGGAGCCTATCCAGCAAGAATTTAACGCACTACTTCTAGATTTACCTAATGTTCCACTGGAAGATGTACCAGTTGGTGCGGACGAATCCGGCAATGAAATATTGCGATCTTGGGGTGAACCAAAAAAATTCGACTTCGAAATCAAGGATCATACTGAACTTGGCGAAACTTTAGGACTACTAAATTCCCAACGGGCAGCTGAAGTCACTGGTAGTCGCTTTGCCTACATTATGGGTGACTTGGCCAGAATGCAGTTTGCTCTATTGCAGTATGCACTGAACCTCCTCACTAGCCGAAAGGAGATCGGTCGAATTATTACTGAGACAGGTCTTGATTTACCAGATACGCCATTTATACCGGTTGTACCACCACTCATGATCCGCCCTGAGGCTTTTGGACGTATGGATCGTCTAGAACCACGTGACGAACGCTATCACATTGAATCTGATGATCTTTACTTAATCGGCAGTGCTGAACATACTCTGGGGCCACTACACATGGATCAGCTGCTCAAAGAAGCTGATCTACCTCTTCGTTATGTGGCCTACACTGCAGCCTTCCGACGAGAAGCCGGTTCCTATGGCAAGGATACTCGCGGTATCATCCGTCAGCACCAGTTCGATAAAATTGAAATGGAAACTTTCTGTCTACCAGAGCAATCACGAAAAGAACAGGATTTATTGGTAGCCATTCAAGAATACTTCCTACGTGACCTAGAGATTCCATATCGAGTTATGAATGTCTGTACTGGAGACATGGGTAAACCTGATGCACGACAAATAGACATGGAGTGCTGGATGCCGGGACAGGAAAAGTATCGTGAGACACACTCAGCCGACCTTATGACTGATTACCAAGCTAGACGATTATCTACGCGAGTAAAAAGAAATGACGGTAGTGTTCAATACGTACACATGAATGATGCTACAGCCTTAGCTATGGGTCGAATATTGGTAGCAATAATGGAGAATAATCAGCAATCCAACGGAAAGATAGCAATTCCAAAGATCCTAATTCCACTTATGGGAGGTCAAGAAAGTATCGGCCAATAAACCCATGAAAAATGGAACAGCAAAAAGCTGGGTGGATGTTTCATCCTCAGCTCTGGTCTCAAACGCTAATGAGTTAAAACGCCTGGCGGGAGATTCAGCGTTCATGGCTGTAGTCAAGTCAAACGCCTACGGTCACGGAATCCGCCAGACAGTAAAAGCTGTTAATCGACAAGCAGACTGGTTTGGTGTGGATTCTTTAGAGGAAGCAGAAATAGTTAGAGAGGCGAAGTCAAAAAAACCAACTCTGATCCTGGGCTATGTTCCGTATCAATTATTGAAATCTGTAGTTAAGCAAGGGTTCAGTCAAGTAGTCTACAGTCGTCCAACAATCGACCTACTAAGTCGACACGCTACTAAAAGTCGACCAGCTAAGGTGCACATAAAACTAGAAACCGGTACCTCACGACAAGGAATAGAAACTAAGGAACTGCCAACATTTTTGCGCTACATTTATCGACGCCCTAATTTAATAGTTGAGGGTTTATCGACCCATTTTGCCAATATTGAAGACACAGCCGACCCAGCCTATGCCTTCCTTCAACTCAAACGCTTTAAAGAAGCAGTCAAAATTGTTGAAAGACTAGGTAAAAAACCTCCCTTCCTCCATACTGCCTGCAGCGCAGCAGCTATAATTTATCCGGAAACCCAATTTGATCTAATTAGAACTGGAATCTCACTTTACGGCCTTTGGTCATCCAAGATCACGAAGGGTGCAGCAGTAGACCGGGGAATCAATATCCAACTCAAACCGGCATTAACTTGGAAAACCATAGTGGCTCAAGTAAAAAAAATCCGATCCGGAACCCCAGTGAGCTACGGCTTAACAGAAAAAGTTAGACGTGACTCGATTGTCGCAATCATCCCTGTCGGTTATTGGGATGGTTTTGATCGTGGCCAATCATCGGTTGGTAATGTTTTAATAAATGGATCTAGAGCCAAAGTTCTAGGAAGAGTTTGTATGAATATGACAATTGTTGACGTGACCGACATACATCGTGTCTACGAGGAGGATGAAGTAGTGATCATTGGTCGACAAGGGAGAGAAGAAATTTCAGCAGAAGAATTCGCCGAACGTATAGGTACAGTAAACTACGAAGCAGTAACTAGAATTAACCCTATGCTGCCGCGCATTGTTGTACGCTAATCGACTTCTATGCCGAAGAAATCACTGCTACTGCTGTACGGAGGAAAATCCAGTGAACATGAAGTATCTGTACGTTCTGCTATTTCAATTGCCAAGACACTCAATCCAAAGTCTGATGAACTTTACCTCAATGAAATCAATACAATGCCTGGATTTACTCAATTCAGCATGTTTCCAAAACTATTAGCAGCTAGTGGTATTCATTATCAGACCTTACTTGATCGACTAATCAGGACAGCGGAAGAACGTTCTTATACTACATCCAACCTTAAGAGAGAACTTAATTGATTAACCGCTCTCATGAAGGATTATCATAGCAAAAAATCGTTACGGAGCACTCGCGACTACAGTCGACGCAATTACGGTAATCCGCTTTTTGGTGGACAAAACAATAAACGAAAGACACGTGATCCACGCCTTCTTAAGATTATCGTTTTAATAACGATAAGTTTTGCTCTATTACTATTTGTAGGTTGGTACTTATTTTGGAGTCAGTCTTTTCGTATTTCAAACATAACAATCGAAGGTGTATCAGCTGATACTTCAACCATAATTAGGGAATTAATGGAGAGTCGTCTACAAAAAAGACGTTTGATTTTTTTACCACAAGCTTCAATTTTTATCTTTGATACTAAAACAGCAGAATCAGATATTACTCAAAAGTTTTATCTTAATTCCTTAGAAATTAGAAAAAAACTTCCTGGTACAATCTTAGTTAAGGCAGAAGAAAAAACGTCAGTTGGAGCTTTTTTGGCTAAAGGTCAATTTTTGGCTATTGATGAGGAAGGTTATGTAATTAGAGAGCTAACAAAAAGAGAAAGAATTGCCCTAATCGATTTACCGGAAGGATTCGAAGGTGTGGCAGCAGGTGAACTCGGAGCAGAATCGGTCGGAGTGGGGGACATAGATCCAAATACAATCACCGATCCTGATAAAGATCGAAAAAATAGCAATCCAATACCACTAATACTAGACTGGGATAAGGTTGGGGGTGACTATGAACCAAGTGGAACGGCAGTTGCAAATGAAATGTTAAAACTTGTTTTACAAGCCTATAATCAACTATCAGATGTGTCTGGTACAGGAGTAAGGTGGTTCGTGCTTGACCCAGCAGCTGACACTGTCGATGTAATGCTTAAGGAAGGTTGGCACGTCTACCTAACCACACTCATTCCTTTTGAGACACAAGCCACAAGATTATCATTGGTTTTAAGGGAAAAGATAGGAGAAAGACGAGGTGAACTAGAATATGTCGATTTACGCTATGATGAAAGAATATTTTTCCGTTTTATTGGAGGTGATAATTAGCTATGCAAAAAATGGCTTAAACTAAAGAAAAATTTAATGGGTTCTAGTTTTTGGCTAAAAAACTAATCTACAAATCTACCAGAGTGAATAAGTTTCTTGTTGTTGGAGGATCTTTTCTGATAAAGTAAATTCTCACCGTCCATGTTTGGATAAATCCAGTGGGCGAGCCAATCAAACTAATTATCATCTACCCAAAAGATTTGTATGAGTCATGACGGTAATGTAGTCATCTCACCAAAAACCAGTTTCGCCCTTGGTTTAATAGGCGGAGTGCTAGTACTGTGTACTATTGGTTTTTTTATCTTGCTAAGTTACGTGTTTAATAACCAAGCTAGCTCGGATCTATCTAATTCAGATCAAAATCTGGCTTACGATGACACCTACCCTTCACCGGTCGATGATGGTTTATCCGACGAGGTTGGAGAAATCAAACCCATCGACGACACTGATCATATCGTCGGCCCAGACGATGCTGAAGCCACAGTCTATCTTTACTCCGACTTCGAGTGTCCATATTGTGGACGATTTCACACATCTTTTAAACAGTTGATGGACGAATATGAGGGACGAATCCAAGTAGTCTTCCGTCATTTCCCATTATCCTTTCATCCTAATGCCCGAACTGCAGCCAATGCTGCTGAGTGTGCAGCTGAGCAAGGTAAATTTTGGGAGTTTGCTGATGGCCTCTTTGAAGATCAAACCATCTTAGGTTCAGACAGATATGAGACTCTAGCGAAAAACTTGAAACTCAATCTAAGTAAATTTGACGATTGTATTACTTCCTCGAAGTACGACAGTAAAATCAGTGCTGACCTATCAGGTGGAATGACAGCAGGGGTTCAAGGAACCCCTGGTACTATCATTGTTGGCTCTGATGGACAACCAACTCTTGTACCTGGAGCTATTCCTTACGACCAATTGAAAGCTATGCTTGAAGCGGTCCTCTAATAACCCCTAGGCATAAAAACCCGACTTCATTAGTCGGGTTTTTATTTACTAAATCCAAAAACAACTAATCCTTGCCTCAATAACATATCTTTGTTAATGTTGGCCCCAAACAAGAATGGAGATGGAGAGGGTATGGTTATCAAAATAATAGCCAGTCAAGGTACAACCAAGAAACACGTAGCAAAACAATTAGAAGAGCTGCTAGGTGATCGAAGAGATGTTTTCTACTTAAGAGAGGACCATCCTAGCATCTTCTTGCTAGAAGGTCCGATCGACGATGAAACAATCACTCAGATTAGGCACGTTGATGGATTCACGTCAGTCTCGGTCGCTAATTGAACAAAGTAAAGAAGAATTAAGTGACGAAACTAAGGTCCGAGCTTCCGGACCTTTTTTAATAATTAACAAAGTACAAAGTAAAGTTGGAAATAAAAGTAGGGAATAGAAGACAAATCACTCTTTAACTTTTAGTGAGGTTAATCACTTATATCTTGTGACGCACAATATACCTTAAACGACACCAGAAATGTTTTTTAGGCCCTAACAATAACTTCTTCAAAAACACCATTCTCCTTTTTAAAAATCATAACCCCCTAGTACCTTCCAAAATAACACAGCGCGTTTAAACGCCTCATAAAATGGCTCAAAGTTGAAATTTTGACCCTATTTTAGGCCCCTAATACGACCTTGAAGATCGCTGATAATAATCTGACTAAATCCCAGATTCGATTCTTGGGCAAAAATTCCTATCTTAATCATCATCCTCTACCAAAAATAAAAATCATGGACCGAGATCCATAACAATAATTCTTCTTGCTTGACCTACTTTTTCCACCTTCTCTAATCTCCTATCTAATCTCCTAAATCCCCCTTTTTCTATTTTACGACACCATTTCTTTTTATGGCAAATATTGCATCGGATTAACCGGAATACCATTAAGACGAACTTCAAAATGAAGATGAGGACCAGTGGTCAGTTGTCCGGCACCAGGTGTCCCTGGCATTCCTCCAGAATAACCAATTAGTTCCCCTCTTTCGACAAAAGTATCTTCCTTTACAGTAATGCGGCTCAGATGTCCATAAACCGAGGAAAGATTATTACCGTGCACTAACAATACATAGCTATAACCCATGCCAGCATTTTTGGCCCGACCTACAACTCCAGATGCAACAGCTCGTATCGGAGTTCCTTGATAAGCTCGAATGTCTATACCGGGATGTTCGAAAATATTGCGAAATGGATAATCTGGATCATGAAAAATAGTCGATAGACCACGTTCCGGATTGACTGGCCAAGCCAACACAGTAGAAGACGCACCTAAACGCTCAGAAAGATCCATCTTTTCTCGTAGGGTTCTCTCTAAAGAAGTTATTTCTGAGTCTGCCTCATTCTGTTCACGCTTCAATTCAGCTAGCATGTAGCGATATTCAAGCTCAGACGACATGGTCTCAGAGAGCAAAGTATCTTTGAGCATTAACTCGTCTTCCATCTTTCTTCTGGTTGACTCCAAGGTTAATCGACGAGATACAGTTTCAATACGCTTATTCTCTCTATCTTGACGCTCGCTCTCTAAACTTAATTTCAACTCAGAAATATTTTTAAGAGATAGGTCTAGATTGCGTTGTAGAGAAACTACGGCATAAAGCTCATCAAAGAAATCTGAAAAAGTATCATGCGAAAGTAGAATTCCTAGAACGCTTGAATTTGATTGGCGACGATGAAGGTCACGAATTAAAGAGGTTAACAATAATCGTTCGTGCTCTATTCGAGCCTCTGCTTCACCAATTCTGACATCTAGACCACTAACCTGAAGTTCAATGACTTTAATTTCCTGCTCAGAGACCTCAATACTAACCTTAGTTTTGGCTACCTGGCTCTCTATCAAATTAATCTGATCCTCTATTGATGCACCCTCAATCTTCTTCTGAGAAATTAGCTGTCGATAGTGCTCTATCCGATCATTGAGTTCCTTAACTTGTGTCTTTTTTTTCTGTACTTCGGAATTCATTTCCTCTATTTCACTCTTAACGTCTGAACTTTCAGCAAAAGCTGAATTAATAGGAATCAAAAAACCAATGAATAAAACAAAAACAATAAAAACAAACAACAACGCATTCAATCTTGATGTCCTTAATTTTATAAACCAACTTTTTGTCATCTAACTAAAGTTTGACTATTGCCGACTCAAGACGCTGAATAGTTACCTTTTGGCCTAAAACCCAGGCTACTTCGAACGGACCTGGCGATACAGACAATCCAGTTAATGCCACACGCATCGGCCAAAGTGTCTCAGCATTGGTCCAACCCATCTTAGTAATAAAGCCCAATAATTCCATTTCAATCAACTCCTGGCTATCAAAAATTTTTGAATCCAACCCCAAAATATATTCTCTTAGCCCCACCAAACGATCCTTGGCAATCTCTGGCGTTGATTTCTTCCATGGAAGTAAATCTGGATCCACTTCAGGATCGACAAATATGAAAAGTAATGCAGCCGGTATCTCTGATAGTGTCTTAGCTCGACTACGCTCAAGTAACGCGGCTTTAGCAATTATCTCTTGATCTGTTCCCAAACCTACCTTCTCAAAGAATGGTTTTACTAAATCAACCAATTCTTCATCTGATAGTTTTTTTATGTACTCACCATTCATCCAATTAAGTTTCTCTAAATCAAAGACAGCTCCACCACGATTAATTTTAGATAGATCAAAAGAGTCAACTAGTTCCTGACGATCATAAATTTCCCGGTCACCATTCGGGTTCCAACCCAACAAAGCTACAAAATTAACCAAGGCTTCAGATAGATAGCCCTTATCACGATAATCCTCAACGGCTACATCACCTTGACGCTTTGAGAGCTTAGAACGATCCCGATTCAAAAGTAATGGAAGATGTGCAAACTTTGGCTGTTCCCAACCAAAAGCTTCATAGAGCACAACATGCTTAGGTGTTGAAGGACACCATTCCTCACCCCGAATAACATGTGTTATTCCCATAAGATGGTCGTCGACCACAACAGCTAGATGATAGGTCGGAAATCCATCTGATTTTAGTAATACCTGATCATCAATTTGATCATTCGAAATCTCAATATGACCACGTATTAGGTCATCCCAAACTGTTACACCTTCTGTTGGCATTGCTAATCTAACAACAAATGGTCGACCTTCATCTTCCAATTTTTTACAAATCTCATAATCCAAGTTGCGACAACGACGATCATACATAGTCTGAGTCCCTTCAGACTTCTGATGATCTCGCATCTCCTCTAGTCTTTCTGGTGTACAATAACAACGATAAGCCTTGCCATTCTCTAAAAGTTGATCAATATACTTTTTGTAGATGTCTAATCTTTCGGATTGTATGTAGGGTCCATAATCACCCCGTTGCTTCAATTGACCCTTATCGTCTACATAAGGACCTTCATCCGGCTTAATCCCAGCCCACTCCAATGTTCTAATGATATTCTCAACACCACCATCCACTAACCTAGTACGATCAGTGTCCTCAATACGCAAAATAAGTCGCCCATTATTCTTCCGGGCGAAAAGTTCGCAATAGAGTGCAGTACGTAATCCGCCAACATGTAAAAATCCAGTTGGCGAAGGCGCAAATCTGATTCTAGTCATAGTTTGTTACTTTCTGCCTTAATGATACCAAGCCGCACCCCTAAGACCAAGGCTGGAAAGAGTATCACGGCTGTTAGTATGCGACCAATACGTCGTGGCTGCAAGATAAGGCGCCAACACCACTCTAACCATATTTTTTGAACCCAACGAGGTGCCCGAGACACGTCTCCAGCCCAAAAATCGAAAGCGCCACCAATTCCCATGGCTACCCTAACCGAGAAAAATTTCTGTAGATGCGAGGCGATCCACCTCTCCTGAATCTCGTGTCCAAAAGCGACAAGGAGAACATCCGGCGCAGTAATCAAAATAGATTTTTCTACTTCTGGACTTAATAACGGTTCGCCGTCCGCATTAATTGAAACACGACCACCTCCTAAAGCTCCGACAACCTTCAGGGTCGGATGACGATCTTGCATTCGTCGTGCAGCTCGACTGGCTACTCCATCTTCACCACCCAAAAAATAAACAGTTCGACCACGTTCTGCTGCTAAACGACAAACCACGTCCATTAGATCAGTGCCGGTTACTCGTTCAGGGATCTTTAGTCCGAAAAGGCTGGCAGCCCAAAGTAGTCCTACTCCATCGGGTATATTTAGATCGCCTTTTTGCAAAGTGTCGCAAAACGACTGATTCTTCCTAGCTCTAACAAGCATCTCCGGATTTGGAGTAAAAACTGCCCTACCCACTTTTTTAACTAAAAAATCAGCTATTTTGTGCTCAACCTCCTGATTGGTCAGGGTATCAATTGGAACCCCCAATAATCGAATTCTCATAACAGCATGAAGAATAGCATGCCTAAAAAAGAAAAGGCGAAGTTCTTAACTTGACACAGTTCTGGTTAGATATAACAATATTATTAGCAGTCACCATATGAGAGTGCTAAAAAGAACCAATCTTGCTTAAAAATCCGGCTAAAAGCCTATGCTTCCAAAAAACTTCACCACCAAATCTCGCGAGGCCATAGAGTCGGCCCAAATTCAAGCTTTTGAGAACGGCAACTTGGAGCTAAACCCACTACATCTCCTAGCTGCACTATTGGAACAGTCTGAAGGGGTTATTGGATCAGTTTGTGATAAATTAGAGGCCGATCGATCGGATCTGGACCGTCGAACACAAAATCTCATTTCTCGACTACCTAAACAAGAACCCTCGTCCGATACTGCCCCACTAGCATTAAACCCAACTACGGTTCGTGTCCTTCGTCAGGCTGAAAAAGAAGCTAAGAGTTTCGGTGATGAATATATTTCAACCGAACACCTACTACTGGCACTGCTCGAGATCCCCTCTCCAGCTAAGACTCTGCTCGATGAAGCTGGAATAGTTCATGATGGGGTAATGAAGGTCTTAGTCGAAATTAGAGGTTCTCAAAAAGTAGACTCTCCAGAACCGGAACAAAAGTATCAAGCTCTAAAAAAATACTCCCGCAATTTAACTGAACTTGCTCGCCAAGAGAAGCTTGATCCAGTTATTGGACGTGATGAGGAAATACGTCGAGTAATGCAAGTCTTATCGCGACGAACTAAAAATAATCCAGTATTAATTGGTGAAGCCGGTACTGGTAAAACAGCAATCGTTGAAGGTTTGGCCCAGCGTATTGTCCAAGGTGATGTGCCAGAACTTTTAAAAGACAAAGAAATTGCAGCTTTGGATCTTGGTTCATTAGTGGCTGGATCAAAGTTTCGTGGTGAATTTGAGGATCGTCTCAAGGCTCTTCTTAAAGAAATCGAGAATTCAGCTGGACGAATTATTCTCTTTATTGACGAATTACATACTCTAGTCGGTGCCGGATCAAGTGATGGTTCACCGCTTGATGCCTCCAACATGTTAAAGCCAGCCTTGGCTCGAGGCGAGTTACGAGCAATCGGTGCTACAACACCAAAGGAATATCAAAAATATATCGAAAAGGATGCAGCACTCGAACGCCGTTTTCAACCAGTCTCAGTAGCTGAACCGTCTTTCGAAGATGCAGTCGCCATTCTTCGTGGTATCAAAGAACGCTACGAGCTACATCATGGTGTTCGCATTACCGATCCAGCAGTAGTTACAACAGTAGAACTTTCCACACGCTACATCCAAGACCGTTTTTTGCCAGACAAGGCAGTCGACGTAATTGATGAAGCTGCTTCGGCTTTACGTATGGAGATTGACTCCGAGCCACAGGAAATCGACGCGCTTAAGCGTAGTTTAATGCGTCTAAAGCTAGAAAAATTAGCCCTGGAAAAAGAAGAAGATAATGATTCCAAGGAACGGTTATCAGAGATAGAAAAAGATCTAGCTGAACTCAATGAACGCTATTCCTCACTCGAATTGTCATGGAAAAATGAACGAGAGGCTATTGCTGAGATACGCTCCAGTCGCAGACGCACAGATGAGCTCAGACAAGAAGCGGAAATTGCTCAAAGAAGTGGCGATGATCGTAGCATGATTCGAGCTGGTGAGATACTACATCGCGAAATACCAGAGGCTCAAAAAAACTTAGATCGAGCTACTCAAAGATTAGCTGAACTACAACACGGACATCGCTTTCTAAAGGAAGAGGTAAATGAGGAGGACGTAGCTAAGGTTGTCTCTCGTTGGACAGGCATACCAGTCTCTAAAATGCTCCGCGAGGAGGCGACAAAAATGGCTAACATGGAGGAAGAATTAGAAAAGCGTGTTGTTGGACAAAAGGAGGCTGTACACGCGGTCGCAGGTGCCATCCGTCGATCTAGGGCCGGTGTAGCCGAAGAAAATCGGCCTATTGGATCTTTCCTCTTCCTCGGACCAACTGGTGTGGGAAAAACCGAATTAGCCCGAGCCCTGGCTGAATTCATGTTCAATGATGAAAATGCGATGATTAGGCTCGATATGTCTGAATATGGCGAAAGACATACCGTCTCCCGAATGCTTGGATCCCCTCCTGGCTATATCGGCCACGATGAAGGTGGCCAACTAACCGAACAAGTCCGCCGTCGTCCATACTCAGTTGTTCTACTGGACGAGATCGAAAAAGCTCATCCAGATGTCTGGAATACTTTTCTACAAATATTGGATGAGGGTCGAGTAACTGACTCTAAAGGACGTAAGGTCAACTTCAAAAATACAGTCATTATCATGACCTCCAACATTGGCTCGGATACCATACTCGAAGCTGATCACCGTGGACACCTTGGCTTCTCCGATTCCGATGTACATGAAGAAGACTCGGTTCGCAGTAAAATACTAGAACTCCTAAAGGATCAAATGAAACCGGAATTCTTGAACCGTTTGGACGAAGTAATCGTCTTTGGATCACTGAACGAAACTGAGATAACTCAAATAGCACAGATTCAACTCGATCGAGTGGCTATTCGATTGGCAGAACAACATATTGGATTAAGTGTCTCCAATATAGCCCGAGAACTTATCGCTAAAAAAGGATACGACCCATCCTTCGGAGCCAGACCACTCAAACGTGTAATTCAACATGAAATCCTCGACCCTCTAGCTATGATGATCATCGATGGACGATTGGAATCCGGCGATCAAGCTAAGGTTGACGCAAAAAACAGCGAATTAACGATCAAAATTTCAAAAAAGACTAATGTCCATTAGCCATTAATCTTATTTAAAAAAAACAAAACCCCCGAAAGGAGACCGGGGGTTTTCGCCGCATTGTTGAGGCCTGCTCAATATTCGGCGGCGACCTCGCGACTCGCATTCTAGCGAGCAATTATTACATCGATGACGGCGCCGAAATATTGACGCCACATCGCTCTAACTTTCCTCCTAACCATAACTTGGCTAAGTTACGGCACCATGCTAAAATAATGGTGCCACAGTGCGTGGATCGGGTCGAACCAAAAGGCTCGTCCCGGGAAAACGTCGCGCCACTCTCCCACGGGCGTGACGTTTTTGTTTATTAAAACGACCTTTAATGAAACAAGGGTGATAGCCTGAAGTTTAACCCGACCGAAAATCTCTAATCACCGCTCTAACTACACCCTGAACCGCCAATTCCTTTACGTAAATTGGTTCCATAGAACTATTCGCCGGCTGCAGTCTCACCCTTCCCTTCTCTCGATAGAAACGCTTCAGTGTTGCATACTCATTATCCAATAGAGCCACTACTGTATCTCCATCACGAGGTGCAGGATTCTTCTCTACGATCACTAAATCGCCGGATAAAATACCATCATCTTTCATTGACTCCCCTCTTACCCGTAAGACGAAAGTATCATCCGGCTTTCTGACTAGTGTTGCTGGAATATCCATGGTCTCTTTACCCTCTACCGCCTCAATCGGCTCCCCAGCCGTTATCAAACCTAGGAGTGGTAAGGTCACAGCTACCGCAATCCTAGACAACTCCGGATCTACTTCCAAGGCTCGTGCTTCACCATTACCGCTCGACAAACACCCTTTCTCTTTCAAATTCTTGATATGCTCGTGGACCGTAGCAGTCGAGGACAAGCCAAGCGCTTCACCTATATCCCGATAGGATGGAGCGTAGCCGTTCCCCCGGATGTATCCGGTCACATACTCAAGAATCTGATGTTGTTTTTTTGTTAATTTTTCTTGTCTGTTCATAAAATCTATCCACACCCTCTTCAGACCTAACTAAATCATACCCGAACAAAAACCGAACGTCAAAGACTCCCCTGTGTACAACCAAGGAATTGGTTACATACACCCAATAATATCTAGTCTAATATCGCTAGACAGGAATCGTCTTTTGACTTTTAAAATGGTATAAATTATCCATATGACTTTAATTTTCAGCGGTATTGCCGCCCATACCCCTATTCTAATGCCAAAGATTGGCAAGGTTGAGGGTCTCAAAATAATAGAAAAGACTAGTCAATCAATGAAACAACTAGAACAAGAGCTCTTAGCAGCCCGACCGGATATTATTGTTATAATCTCACCCCACGGTGAGATGCTAGTCGACGCTATTACCATCAATTTTAACTCCAAATATGTCAGCCGCTTTGATGAGTTTGGTGATCTGGTAACTAAGGACGAATGGCGACCAGCCACCATGCTCATAGACAGACTGCGCGAGGATTTTAAACGATTACATTTACCACTAACGCTAACGAGTGAGGATTTTCTAGATTACGGTTCCTCGGTACCTCTACACTATCTAACTGAAAGTCTTAAGGAGGTACGCATTGTACCTCTACGTCCATCGTCAGAATTAGGTCTAAAGGCCCATTTTGAAATCGGTACAGCACTTAAGTCAGAAATAATGGATTCCACTTCTAGAATAGCTGTTATTGCTTCTGCAGATCTATCCCATCGTGTAGGTGAAGATTCTCCTAGTGGCTTGTCCCCGAAAGGAGTGGCTTTTGACGATAAGATCGTTGAACTACTCAAGGAGCGAAACCCAATAGGCATCTTAGATGTCGATGATGATTGGGCTAAAGAGGCCCAGGCCTGTGGTGCAGCACCATTAGCCCTGCTCTTTGGATTACTCGATGGTATGAATGTCGAACCACAAATTTTTTCCTACGAAAAACCATTGGGCGTCGGCTACCTAGTCGCTAGTATCAAAACCTCCTGATTAATCGGATATGTGCCATGTTCGCTAAAATCATCCCAGCCGTCCGCCTACCAAAAAACTTAGGAGCGTATGATTACGCGGTACCAGAAAGGTACCGCGGTTTGGTGCAGCGCGGCTCATGGGTTGTCGTCCCCTGGCGAGGACGACCGGTCGATGGATTGGTAATTGAACTTTCCGAAACCACAACGTTCAAAAATAAACAAATCGTTGAATTACTCGGATTCGGCGACTATCATGTTCTAGGAGAAGATTTACTTAATTTGCCGCAAAAAATGTCAGACCATTATTTGGTCTCGCCAGCCACAGCCCTAAAATCTTTCCTACCTAGAACACCTAAGACCAAATTACTAACCGACGACCCTAAAGGATTATCAGAACAAATCGTTGGGACGAAGATTAATTCTACCGAACGATCGCTGATCAGATACCGACATTCTGATGAAAAAATTGCCGAAACAATACGTCTAACAAAGAGTACTATTAATTCTGGTCATGGTGTCATTATAATTACACCACACAGCACTGAAATCACTAGGCTAAACAAAGCACTGACCTTTCCTGATGGTCCGCCTGTCGTGGAAATCCATGGTAAATTAACGAACTCACAGCTACGTACTAATTGGAAACGCCTTCTAGCTGAACCAATCGCGATTGTGATCGGAACTCGACTAGCTGCTCTTGCTCCAGTTCGCAATCCAGGTCTGTTTTTAGTACTTGAGTCTGATAGTCCTGATCTACGTCAATATGATCAAAATCCTCGTTACGACTCCCGAGAAATCGCACTCTGGCGAGCAGACGAGTCTAAGGCTAGTCTGGCTTATCTATCACATGCTCCACGTCTAGAAGAGTATGCTCTGGCTGCTAAAAATCAATTGTCTCGACTAGCCACACCAACCTCTGATCCAAAAACAGTGTTGATCAATATCACTGGCAATCCAAAAGGTTATGATCATCCACTATCACCGGTGGTTATGGATCGAGCAGTCGAGTCTTTACATCAAGGGAAAAAGGTGCTAGTTTACCATAACCGCCTCGGCACAGCTGGAGCCTTAATCTGCAATGGTTGTCGATTAGTGTTCCGTTGTGAGCGGTGCGACATTGCACTGGGTGTTGGTAACGGTAATCTACGCTGCCCACGCTGCGCTACCATCTCAACCCTGCCGATAGTCTGTCCCAAATGTGGCGATGTTAATTTACACAACATAGGCCTGGGTACTAAGTCACTTGAAACGGCTCTACAAAGAGAGTTCCCAAAAAATAAAGTAGCTGCCTACGATTCAGATCTCTTGAATGAGAAGCATGACAGAACTATCGATGAATCCGATATACTTATCGGTACCCGTTTAATGCTGCACGACCTAGCTGAACTACCTTCACGAAGCGACTGGGGTTGTGTAGTTGTAACTGATCTAGATGGACTACTAACATTTCCTGGCTTCCGTGTAATGGAAGACGCCTGGCGAACCATTCGAACACTTAAAGATATTGCTGCTTCATCTAATGCATCACTCCTAATGCAGACACTTGATCCAGATGGCACCAAAATCAAATTACTCAACTCGAACGAACATGACTTTGTAACAGCAGAACTAGAAGCTAGACAAAATTCAGCCTATCCTCCATTTGGTACACTTCTAACAATTACTGTCAGAAATCCTGATCAGAACGAAACTGAACGACAAGCAAAAGAATTACTCACCACACTTAAAAAGACGATAGCTTCGGAACATGGAATCGTTGCTGGTCCGCTACGCCACCGCCGTCCATTTCGTGATGGACTATGGAGAAGCGTGGTTGTAGTCAAAACCGAAATAAACATCCCACCAAGTATCCAACAAGCACTCACCAACTTACCAGAAAGCTATATTGTGGACCGTAATCCAGAAATGATTGGCTGAGCAATAAAATTGTATGTCAATAAAAAAGATAGTAACCATCGGCGAGTCAATACTACGCCAACGTGCCAACGAAATCGATCTTGATGAAATTCGGACTGATGTTTTTAGATGTTTAGTAGAAAACATGATCGAAACAATGCGCGCTGCCCAAGGAGTTGGCCTGGCCGCCCCACAAATAGGAATCAACCAACGTGTTTTTGTGGCTGAAACCTCAGCTGGACCAATTGCCCTCATCAATCCCAAGTTCACCAAGATGTCAAAAAAAACTACTCCCTATGAGGAAGGTTGCCTATCTATTCCCGGAAAATACGGTTTAGTTCGACGAGCAACAGAAGTGGATATTGAGGCTTTGACACTCGAAGACAAAAAGATAACTTTCACTGCCAAAGGATTCTTTGCTCGAGTCATGCAACATGAAATGGACCACCTTGATGGCATATTATTCGTCGACCGCATTGAAGAACAAAATCGGACCTAACGTCTTTTCTTGTACTTCGGTTACGATTTTTTATAATCAAACGCATGGAACCAATTCATATCGTTTACTTTGGAACAGCAGACTTCGCTGTACCATCACTCCAATCACTACTCACTCACCCAGAAGTCTTCGATGTTATAGCAGTGGTCTCACAGCCGGACCGACTCGTGGGTCGACATCAAGAAAACCAATCTTCGCCAGTGAGCATAGTCGCCCGCCAATCAAACCTACTCTTGCTCCAACCAGAGAATATTGACTCATCCTTCTTGAAAACCCTGCACAAATTACAAGCTGACCTATTTATTGTAGCTGCCTACGGACGAATATTACCACGCCAGGTTATCGAAATGCCGAAGCTTGGTTCAATAAATCTCCATGGTTCACTGCTACCAAAATATCGAGGTGCTTCCCCTATTCAAACTGCCATTCTCGAAGGCGAGACCGAAACCGGGGTTACTCTAATTCTAATGGACGAGAAAATGGACCATGGTCCAATTTTAGCCACTACAATTGAAAACATTAAAGAAGATGACGACTATCTATCACTGACTGGTCGTTTGTCCGAAGCTGCCGCCGGACTACTTGTTGAAAGTCTACCCATGCTAGCTGATCGAACCTTACTTCCTCAAGAACAAAATCACGAGTTGGCGACCTTTACTAAAATGATCCGAAAAGAGGATGCATTAATAAACTGGACTACGGCTAATGCCTGGAGAATCGAACGTCAGATCAGAGCCTATCGTCCATGGCCTGGTGTTCGTTTCGATTGGATAACCAGGAATAATAAAAAAGTACGTACTGCACTACTTCGTGCCGAAATTATTCATGCAAATGGTCAAACCCCTGGCACAGTTATCGAGACCAAAGATGGCCTGCCTGCTGTAGTCGTTATGAACGATGAGGCAGTACAACTAATAGCAGTCCAACCTGAGGGGCGTAGAGCCATGTCTGGCACCGACTTCTTACATGGCTATCCACCCCCAAAATTAATCTGACTTAAAAAATAGCCGCCCAATAAGGGCGGTATTTTGATTCATGGCTTTTAGTCCGATGAAGATGTTATATCTTAGAATCACCAACTTTTCTCAATGAAATACCCCAAGCCGCAACTGCCATTAGTAAACCAATACCTAATGGATGATTCAAATATGGACTAAAAATATGGGTTCCAAGTAACGCTGCTACACCCGACACTACACCGATAGCAACTAGTACTTCACGAGAAACCAATCGACCTTTATCGACCGACCCACTCTTTCGTATTGATCCTTCCCAAATGAAAAGCATGATGGGTTTCAATACAACAGCGATTAACCAAGCATAAATTACAAGCCCTAATAATCCAAATTTTATCCAAAGATCATGATAGCCCCACTCGAAGGCGAAGGTAGTGTAACGTCCTGTCGGATTATCGACGAGTAGACGAGGATCACTAGTGGTATAAGTAACTTCGGTACCGAGTCCTGACCCAAATATTGGATGTCGCCAACCGGCAGTCCATAACTCCGGCAATAATGCCCAACGACTATTAGCTGCTGCCTCACCGGATACAGAAAAGACCCTTTCTCCCAACAATGAGGTTAACGACATGTCTCCGGTCTTATTGGGAAACGGAAAAATATAGACTGCAGTAATGATCGCTGTGGATGCAATCAACGATAATGGAGCAATAAGTATCATCCTATGCCAAAGACCACGCCCACCACCGGTCCAGAGTAGCAATCCAATCATCACACCGGTCCCAATGAACCCACCAAACCAAAAACTTCTTGATAACCCTAGTAACAAACCAATTAAGCCCCAGGCTAACAATCCAAACGGAAGCCAAAATGATCGCCGACGAAATATGCGAGGTGCAGTCGCAGCTAAAAGTAGCACGACAAAAATACTAGTCAGTACAAAGAGATGTGATTGAAAAAATACCCGATGAAAATCCGCAGTCATTATGGTCACCTCCCCTACTCTGGTGTCGCGGACCCAAACATACATATTGGCAGCAACATAAAAAAGATGGTGTGAAAAGAAATAAAGTGTAGCCAGTGATTTTGCAACCGACACTGTCATGGCCGCAGCCAATACATAAAACAGCACTCGTCCAGTTTTAAGTCCTGGCCAACCATCAATAAAAGCCGGAAATAAGACAAAAAAAGCGTAACCATTGGCGTCAAAGAAAACATTACTAAAACCATTACTAGCCAATAGCCCACGCAGTCCACTAAAAACTAACATGACCAAAAAAATTAAATACGGCCATAATAAACCGGACGACTGCATCTCCTTATACCAAGCTGGTGCTTTAATAGAACGATGTCTAAGTCCCGTAACCAACATTAGTATATTTCGAGCCGCCCAAACTCCAAACACGGTCAAAAATAAACCCATTCGTAACGACAGAATGGCACCATCAACATCAGCTGGTCCAACTGCCAATAGATAGCCGCCCTGCGACCCAATAAACAGCTCACCCAAAACTGCTACAACCCCCAACCATGGTCGAAACCAAGTTAGTATAGCTACAACCAAAACTACAATAAAAAATGCTACTTGATTCAACCATGAAAAATTGTAGCCAATCCAGGATACGAGCTCTAAAAGAGTGTAGCCAGCTAATAAAATTAAAAAGAGGTGCGAACCAGACAATTGCCGACTCTTGGGGTCAACACCTCTACAAAACAGGCTGGGAATTAAATATATAACCCATGAAAGTAGCATAGATACTGGATGCAATAAAGATACTACTAATCGCGACAATAAGTTTCCATGTTTACGCATGTAAGTCCGTAGACTGGTATTCCAAAAACGTTGTTTGATTGGACCCATCTTCTGAGCAAAACTCTCTCCACCATGATGCACCACCTCGGCTTCGGGAGTATAACCAACTCGCAATCCAGCCATCTGCACACGCCGACAAAAATCAACCTCCTCAAACCAAATAAAATAATCTTCATCGAGCGAACCGATCTGATCTAACACTGACCGCCGGGTTAAAAAAGCTGCACCCATAACCTGATCAACATCCGCTGTGACTGAATAATCAAAATCGGCACATAAATAACGACGTAGTGAAGCGCAGTCTGGAAAAAGACGATGTAGTTTTAACATAATCATGGCTTGGTCCACTAAACCAGGAAAAGCCCGAACCGACTCTTGTAGTGACCCGTCTGGATTTAATAAGCGAGGACCTAGCACCCCTAAATCCGGTTGATCACGCATGACTCTAACCATCCCAAACAAAGCATTGCCTCGCAGTTCAGTATCTGGGTTTAACAATAATATAAATTCTCCTTTAGCTGCGGCGATGCCAGGATTGTTGCCAGCAGCAAATCCTACATTGCTTGAATTCTCAATGAGTCGCACTTGTGGAAACTCCCGTCGAACCATTTCCGCACTACCGTCGCCGGAGTTGTTGTCTACGACAATAACCTCAAAGCTTAATCCAGCAGTCTGTTCAAAAATTGAAGCCAAGCAACGACGCAATAACTCTCTAACCTTCCAATTGAGAATAATAACGCTTAAATCCATATTCTCAGTTCAAATGATGTTTCTTTTTAATGATACGTTCCGCTATTTGAAACCTTTCTACAGCTCGCATTCGAAGACCTAGTCTAATCCACGGTATACGATAAAAAATTCCTGGTATCCAAGTACTAATACCACCTCGATGTGGTATGGCTAAGAACAAATACTCGGGTATCCAAACCCCAAACTGTCCACGCTCAAGCATGGTTAGCCATAAATCCCAGTCTTGTAGTTTATGGATAGCTTCATCGAAACCAGGAAAGTACTCTCGTCGAATCAATGAAGTGGTGTGAATATAATTTATTCGTCGTAATCGAACTGGATCGAAAGGCCAAAGTCGAAACTTCTTCCAGCCATACATGAATGAACAATAAACATAAGCTGCATCAGGCTGTGATTCAAGAATCTGAACCATCTTCTTTAGGCAATTAGGTTTCATAACGATGTCAGCATCACAAAATAAAACCAACCTGCCACGAGCTTCGCGGTAACCGCGATTTCTGGCTGAATTCGCACCTTGATTCTCCTGCCAGACATAAGAAATCCTCGACAAAAAAGGACGAAGTATTTCTTCTGTCCCATCGGTAGATCCATCATCGACTACAATGACTTCGAAATCACAATAATCTTGATCAAAAATACTACTCAAACAAGCTGGTAATTCGCGAGCGTGTTGATAAGCAGGAATGATAATACTGATGACCGAACTCCGGTCAGATTCTTTTTCGTTCATGATGTCTCTGATGTTATCGTTTCATCCATGGCCCGACGAACTGCTGTAGTAAATTTCTCATCTTGACCATCTTTTCCAAAATCACGTTCGACACGGTGTCGACCACCAGTACCCAAACTCTGTCGTAATGTTTCATCATCAATTAAACGTTCGATTGCTTCTTTCAATGCTATTGGATCATCTGGTTCGATCAGCAATCCAGTCTCTCCATCTATCACAGCCTCAGACACCCCACCCGTTCTGGAGCCGATAGTCGGACGACTAAAAACCCCGGCCTCCAAATAAACAATACCGAACCCTTCAACATCACTACCTAGTAGTCTAGGTACTAGCACAAATGTATCACAAGCAGCAAAAGCCCGAGATAATTCTAATCGATCAATTCGACCAAGAAAAACAGTCTCGGCTACGACGTCTAATTCTTGAGCCAACTCAATTAAGTCATCAATAAAAGGACCGGACCCAACAATCAACTGTTTAACCTGGCGTCCAGACCGCTTTAATTCAGCTATAGCCTGAAGACAAACATCGAACCCCTTACGCTTCACTAAGCGTCCAGTCGACAACAGGACAAAAGAATCACCTAACCCATGTCTCTGCCGGAAGGCCTTAATCTGTTCAGGACCAACGGTTAAATCGAGTGGTAAAGACGGTGGTGGAATAACAACTTCAATTCGTTCCTCTGGCACCCCAATGGACTTAACCAACTCGGCAGTAAAGCCACTATTAGCCACCACAAGTGCAGCATCAAAGAGTATTCGACGAGCACCTACTCTCTTTCTTCGATCACCAGACATAGCCAATGAAACATCCATTCCATGGACGATAACTGTATAAGGTATGCCTAAAAGCCGTCGAATCCAACGAGCTACTCGCCCCATATTCAACAAATGACTAACAACTAACATACCAGGACGTTCACGACGACATTGCAACCAGGTCCAGTACAAGGCTGGAAGCCAACGCGGACGTAGCCAACTGACCTCAAGTTGCCGCCGATAAATAGCCGGACCAGCTACCATGTCCGTTCCATGACTCCCTTCGATCTCTGGTGCCAAAATCTGAATAGTTCCAATCGAATATCTCTCAGCGAGATAAGACAAATAAGTCGAAATTCCTCCGACTTGTGGTGGATACTCCAGTGTAAGCAATAACAGATTGTGGTTTATTCTTTTCATGGCACCAAATCACTAACTCCACGACCACGCTTCAATAGAATATCTACAGCTATCCGCAACTCAGAAATAGTCACCCCTCTAAGTGTTAGTAACATTCCAGCATAAACCACCACTCCAACCGGAATTAACAACATGACATGTATTCTTCCACGGGTAACCAAGAGTACTACGGCCATAATCGCGGCAGCAGCAGCCGTTTTTAGAGCGGCTGACCAAAAACGATGTCTGTCGACTTTTATAACCTTACGCATAAATAACGCCGCTGAACCCCAAAGCACAAAATTACCAACCAGAGCGGCTACAGCTGCGCCAACCGGACCAAATTTAGGAATAAGTAGGGCATTCAGCAAAATATTAATCACCATGGTAAGTCCCATGGATAAAGTATTTTTTCCTTGTCGATCACTTGCATTGAGCAATGAACCAGCCGGCCAATACAAAAATGCAAATACTAAAGAAGCCATTAAAATCTGCAGTGGTAATACCGAACCGTAAAATTCCGAACCATATAATAACGCAATAAACTGTGGCGCCAAGACCGCAACACCAACCGCTAATGGTAGCGCTATAAACATCAGATAAACTACTGATAGAGTGAATAACTGTGACAATCGATCACGATCATTAACATAATGTTCACTCATGGCCGGATAAACCGCTGCAGCAAAGGCCATAGGTAAAAACTGAAAAGAAAAAGCGATTTTATACGCCACACCATAAATACCTACTGATGCTTCCGAAATAAGCTTCGAGAGCATAACTGAGTCGATATAAGAGTAAACTCTAGAAAAAATTCCAGCCAAAGCAAATGGTATTGTCACTCGCCAGAAAAAAAGAAGGACCGGCCTTTCCAAACGAAGATCTAATGATCGTAAGTCAAACTTCTTCTTTAAGACCAAGCCAGCCCACAGTACATTAAATGTACTTCCACAGAGTAAGGCCACAACCAAAAAATAAAGCGGTAAATGAAGCAAAAGAAAGGTAATTCCGGAAAAAATGACGATAGCCTGTCCGCCGACCACACCCACCGCTTCGTAGCGCAGATTTTGAAAGCCGCGCATGGCCGCATACATAACCAGGTGTATCGAGTCCACGACCATGACCACACCGGCGATTGTTATCATCAATCTGGTTTCCGGATGATAATTCAAGATTCGAGCGGTAATATAGACTGCCCCAACGGTCAACACAGCCAGAATGACCTTAATACCAAGTACGTTAGCTAGAAGCGAACCGGCCCGAGCACGATTTTTGGCCACCTCCCGCACCAACACATTGGCCAAACCTAAATCGACGAAAATCGAGAACATGGTGGTGATCGACACGGCTAGAAAATAGCGGCCGGCCCCGTCCACCCCGACTGTCCGGGCAATAATCGTAAAATAAACGAAGGACAATACTTTTTGTCCCACGAATGCTGTCACTAAATAAGCCGTATTTTTCATCACCCGTCCATCCGACATACGACTGAATCTTACCGATTGATGACAACGCTTACAAGGCGAAACTTGGGCCCCAGTCTTAACACGAGGCTGATTTCATAATAAGATCCGAACCTGGAGATTCTTTAAATGGAACAAATCAGAATAAGCGGAGGCCGTTCATTCACCGATGGTGTTGACCTTTGCTACCGATCAATGTGTGGCCACGGCCAGACGAACCAACGGAACCGTAAGTCTGCGAACTGAGAAAGCTGTCGAAGCCAGTACTAAGCTGGATAAAATTCAAGAAAAGATTCCGCTTTCTACCCCATCTACTGACCACCTTAGTCTCAATATGGATCGGTCTGGAGAAACCACGCAACAAACTCATCTTTGTGGGTACCCTGATCGGTACCTGTCTCGCAACATCATTCCATGTTGGGAGTATGTTAGTCGCTACAGCGATATCGATGCTAGTCGTTGGCCTTAGTATCTTGCTAATTATCATGCATGACAGACTGAAGGCCTACCATGCAGCCGAACATATGGCATTCAACGCCTACGTCTCCACCAACTCGACCGAGATCGAAACCATTCAAAGACAGGATCGGTTCAATCCCGTCTGCGGAACCAGCCTAATCACACCTCTAGCTCTGGCTCTAGCGGTAGCACTATTTCTTGCGCTGTACTTGAGCATTACTCTGAGCATCAGTTCAGCACTACTCCTAGAGGGTGTATTATCACTAAACTCACTCATCGGTTGACACTGAATACCTCTGTTCAGGGGGATCAACCTGTGGCTGCAGGTTAAATTCACGACTTCACCTCCGAGCAAGAGTCGGCTCGAAGTTGCAAGGTCGGCGCTCGACGCAGTCATTGCTGCCGGCTGCAACTGATCAAAAACACAATGAAACTCTGGCACGCCCTATCTGGGGCGTGCCTTATTTATCCCACAGGAAACCCCGCACGAGGGAGGCGGCGTAAGCCGACCGAGTGCGGGGATGAATGTGTCCGTTCTTGCCATGTCCGTAGGACATGGCAAGCTGCTCTCATGAGAACACGAAGC
>Ga0208373_1000258_pt1 | contig 99065 bp, 85 predicted proteins | sample RifOxyC2_FD_184036 | JGI IMG/M metagenome (GOLD analysis project Ga0208373, IMG submission 184036) | Soil microbial communities from Rifle, Colorado - Rifle Oxygen_injection C2 (SPAdes) | ecosystem: Environmental > Terrestrial > Deep subsurface > Rock core/Sediment | place: Rifle, Colorado... | reverse complement strand
GCCCTTCCCTGAGCAGATTCACGCCGACCAGGACATCAAACTTACCCTGGCGCAGTTCATTGAGAATCTTAACCCGCTCAATCGTATGTATATCCGAATGCAGGTATTTGCCCTTTATCCGGTTCTCCTGCAGATAGGATGACAGCTCCTCAGCCAGCCGCTTGGTCAGCGTGGTAATCAGCACCCGCTCATTGGATTTTATCCGCTGCTGAATCCGCTTGAGCAGGTCGGCAATCTGCCCGGTAATCGGCCTGATGATGATAGCCGGGTCAACCAATCCGGTCGGCCGGATAATCTGCTCTACCATTTCTTCTTTGTTAGTCAAACTCATTTCATACGGACCGGGCGTGGCCGAGATGAACACCCGCTGCCTGACCGATGACTCCCATTCCAAAAACTTCATCGGCCGGTTATCCAAAGCCGAGGGCAGCCGGAACCCGTATTCTATCAGCACCTTTTTGCGCGCCTGGTCGCCGTTGAACATCCCCCGTATCTGCGGGATAGTCACGTGCGACTCGTCCACCAGGGTCAGGAAATCCGGCGGGAAATAATCAATCAACGTGGTCGGCCTCTGCCCGGGCGGCCGGCCGCTGAAATGCCGGGCGTAGTTCTCGATGCCCTTGCAATACCCGATTTCCGCAATCATCTCCAAATCATAATTGGTCCGGCTCTGGAGCCGCTGGGCCTCCAGCGCCTTGCCCTGCTTCCGGAGCGCCTTGAGATGCGACTCCAGCTCGCGCCGGATGGACTCCACACCCCGGGCCACCTTGGTTTCCGGAATGATAAAATGCTTGGTCGGGAAGAGCATATATTGGTCCAGGGCTGAGATGGTCTGTCCGGTCAGCGGATGGATTGTCAGAATCTGTTCAATGCATTCTGTTAAACCCCTTCCTTTTTTATCACCCACTCCCCACTGCTTCGTGTCATTCTGAGGGAGCGGCGCGACCGAAGAATCTCGTTTATCCTGAGCGTAGGCAGATTCTTCACGGAGTTTAGCCTGAGATTCTTCACTTCGTTCAGAATGACAATCTTGCGTATCCAGAACAATCCGGAGCGCATTATCCTGATACGGCGGGAAAATCTCTATAATCTCGCCGCCCCGCAGGCGGAAACTGCCCGGCTTGAAATCGGTCTCCGAGCGCTCGTATTGCATATCCACCAGCCGTTTCAGGAACTCCCGCCTGGGCATCCGGTCCCCCTTTTTAATGGGCAGTGCCATCTCGGCATAATCCTCAGGCGAGCCGAGGTTGTAGATACAGGAAACGCTGGCCACGATAATCACATCGCGCCGGGACAGCAGTGCCGAGGTGGCGGCCAGGCGCAGCCGCTCCAGATTCTCATTAATCGCCGCGTCCTTTTCTATATAGATATCCCGCTGGGGGATATAGGCCTCGGGCTGGTAATAATCGTAATAACTCACGAAATAATGCACCGCGTTATGGGGAAAGAACTCCTTGAACTCGGCGTATAACTGGGCGGCCAGGGTCTTGTTATGCGAAATCACCAGTGTCGGGCGATTGACCTGAGCTATGGCATTAGCCACGGTGAATGTCTTGCCTGAGCCGGTCACGCCCAACAGCACCTGATTCTGCTTACCCGCATCAATGCCCGCGATGAGCTTCTTAATGGCCGTTGGCTGGTCACCGCAGGGCTTGAATCTGCTGACTAACTTAAATGCATCCATAATAAGATAGGATAGCACAAACAGCCAGCCGTGTCAAACTGAAGAAATGAATTCTTCACCACGGAGACAGGGAGACACAGATAAAATAAAGTCCTTAATCTCAGGGTAAGACTATTCCCCACTTAGGATTTTTCATAAAAAACTGATTTTACGGTACTTCACACGTTTAAGACACCGGGTTGCCTAAGCTACCATTGTTTTATTTCCGAACTAAGGTTATTTCACTTCCGAACTAAGGTTATTTCATTTCCGAACTAACAGTATTTTACTTCCTAGCTAACCGTATATTATTACATAGCTAATATTATTCCATAGTCAATGTAACCATATGTTATATGATTCCTAACCATATTTCAGTAAAGGGCTAACCTTGTTCTATAATTGAACTGGCCTTATTTCATAACTGAACTAATAGTATTCTATTCCCGAACTGATATTATTCTATTCCATAACTAATAGTATGAAATGCCAGGCAGTAGGGAGGGGGGACTGGGGGGTGGGGGTGGTTATACCCGGGGTACCCCCCTCTGGAAAGTGACAAAAATTGTCACTTTTGAGCACAAATCACTCAAAATCGGTTACAATGGACCGAGGATAAGGTGGTGGGGAGCGGGCGGAATAAGGGACGATTCCCTTTTTAGATAACTTATAGGTTTCCCGCTTGCCGGGTTACGGCTTACTCTATGGCGATAATAATGTTGTAATGCTTCAGCAGGGTCCAGCCAATCAGGCTAATGCCGGCGCAATTGGCCAAAACCAATACCGCCAGTTCAGGCAGGGAGATATTCAGATAGGCAATCTTGGTGCAGAACCAGAATGCCAGCAGATAGAAAATACCCATGGCAATGCCGGCGTTTAAGACCAGCGGAAGCGCATAGAGAATCAGCAACGGCGCCAGTATTTCCAGGAACGAACAGACCGCCATCTTCTTCAAGTCCGAGGTGAAATGGAAGATGGTCTCGTCGATATTGAGCTTGTCAATTATAAAAATACCAACAACCGAGGAGAAGGTATTAACCAGGTATACAATCAACGCCAAAAGCCAGAACCTGTCAAAATCAATCGCCATCTCATTGCGGGCCTTACGGGAACAGCCCCTCCAGCGCCTGCCTGCCTGCCGGTAGGCAGGGATAAACAATGCTTTTTATCTGACCAGGAAATATATCTCCGGAACCAGATGCGATTTGCCCCAATCCGCCCTTTCCGGGTCGCCGGGGAATTTGAATGAAGTAAAGCGTTTCAGAATCAGGTTTTCGCAGTCCGGGCAGAGCGTGGTCAGCCGGTTACGCGGGTCCATGACGCATTTCTTGAGCGGTTTGTCCGGCTTGCCTTTATAAGGATACTCATCCGGCAGCTGGAACATGGAGTGGTTGAATTCGTGCAGCAAGCCGGCGCCGAAGACGCGCACGCCGATATCAGATTTGCCGCCGCCGATGTCCAGCAGGTTTACCCCGACCGTAATCAAACCTCCGAAATAGGCGTGACCGCCCTGCTCCGGCGCGAGCTTAGCCAGTGTAATATAACCCGTGCCGCTGTTATTAATCAGGACCGACTGCTTGATATACATATTGCCCCAGGTGTTATGCCAGATAAGCTCTGAAAAGCGCGCAAAACCGGCCTTGATTTTATTGATATCCTCCGGCGCGGCCTGGTAATTGATGGCCACGGTCATGCATAATCCGACGGGCGCGGGCTGGGAAGCGAAGTCCATAGGCACGCCTTTTTCATTCAGGACAAATCCGTTTATTTCCTCAGCGGCCGTCCATTGGCCCTCTAATTTTTGGAACCCGCGTTTCTGCATCAGTCCATCCTCCGGCGAGATTTGGGGACCGGCGCCGCAGGCGTTCAGGACCAGTATGGCTCCGAATAAGACCGGATATAATGCTCTTTTCATCTGACACCCTTCTTCCTTAAAGTTATAAGCTTCTGTTATCTTATCATTTTCACCTGATTCGGCAAGGTTTTTGGATTGGCTTTTGCGCCAATGGGTTAGGTTAGGGCGCGCTTAACCCGCGTGATTCTCACCGGGGTTTCTATTGTGCCGGTCGGATGGCTCCGCCTGGCCCGGAGTAAATTTCATGATAATAATAATTGCCGCTATCGCGCCCAGCGCGTCGGCCATAAAATCCCAGGCGCTGGCCTGACGGCCCGGTATATAGAATTGATGGAATTCATCGGAAAACCCGTAGAGGATTGAGCATATCAGGCTGATAAAATACGCCTTTTGGAATATATAACTTCCTTGGGATTTACGGCACGCCCGGTAAATCAGTCCGGCCAATATCCCATAAACGATAAAATGAAGCGTTTTGTCGATGCCGATTATTTTTATCGGTATGACCATCCGGGACTGATGCGATGATAAGAATATGGCCAGGGCATACAGATAAACCGGCAACCAGTATCCAAGCTGATAATTAATAAATTTTGTCATAACGATTGGCGCAAGGCATCAATCAATTACGCTGGAGGCCATCTGATGGGTTGCGGCAATGCCGTAGCCGGTCAGGGTCACGGCCGCCACGCCAATCGGGATTTTTTTATACGGCATTAAATCGGATGTCCGGTAATTCTTGTAAAGCGTCAAGGCCCATTCGCAGGCGGCTTGGGGCGCCATTCCACCGGCAATCCGGTCATAGACCCTGAGCGATAAGACCTGTCTGATAATTTCCTCGCCCTGCCCGGTGGCGGCCACGGCGCCGTGCGGGCCGACATATAATCCGCAGCCCATAATCGGCGCGTCACCCACCCGGCCGAGCATCATATAAGATACTCCGCCGGTGGAGTTAACCCCGGCGAATTTGCCCCGGCCGTCAGATACCAACACGCCGATAGTGTCGCAACCCCGAACCCGCGGGCGCTTTTGCTTAACCGACTTCTTCCTGGCCAGGAATCTCAAGGTGTCCAAATAGCGCCGGCGCGCCTTGGGCGCCACTAAATCAAAGACCGGAACTTTGTGCTGGCGGGCAAAATCAATCGCGCCCTGACCGCAGAACATCAGATGGGGCGACTTGGATACCAGTTCGGCCACGATACTGGGATTCCTGATTTTTTGGATACAGGCCACCGCGCCGAAATTGCCGTCCGAATCCATGACCGAAGCGTCCATTTCAACGGTCCGGCCGTCAATTCTCAGGAAGGAACCGTAACCGCAATCAAACCGGGGATCGTCCTCCAGCACCACGGCTCCGCTGACCGCGGCCCGCATTGGGGAACGGGTTTTATTCAACGCCTTTAAGGCTGCCCGGGCGGCCTTAAGCGTGCCGTCGTCGCATGACCTGGGGCACCCGACCCCGCCGTGCACGACAATAATTGGCTTCATATTTATTCCTCTATAAACAGCGGTGGCCGGCTGAGCGCCAGAACCCGACACACTTCGCCCATCCGCCTGGCCTAACGCGGTCCGGCGCCTAATTAAAAATAAGCTGTAGTACAAATAAAATCAGCCAGCCGGCCGAGAGCGCGTAAAGAATGTATTTTAATATTTTATTCCGGCTGCTCAAACCCCAGGATAAAAACGCCAGGGACGGAATGCCCATAATAGTAAACCAGAGAAGCAGCATTCCGCTCCAGAATATGAGCGTATAAGCCGTGCTGCCCCGCTCAACCGGAGCATCGCCTTTGGTTAGTGCCGTAACAATAAAAAGAACGAAGAATAATATAGCCAATGTGATATAAGCAATAACAGTTATTCTAAACCAACGCGGATGCTTGTATTTTTCGGCATTTTCACTCATTGTTTATCCCCTTCCTGCATAATGCTTAAAACACACTATCATTTTCCATTTCATTAGGCAAGAATTATTCCCGCTGGGGCCAGACTACCGCCCAGACCACAGGCCAACCGAAACACCCCTGAACTAAAAGGTTGTCTTTTCTTTGTGTTCATAATGTCTTTGTGGTTAAATTTCAATATGGAATTCCAAAGTATTGCCACTAAGACACCCTTCAACTTATGTCTCAGGGTAAACTCCGAATTCTTAGTGTCTTGGTGCCTTCGTGGCCGGATGGATTGGGAGTTATAATGAACTATGACGCGATTGTTATCGGCGCCGGGCCGGCCGGGATGATGGCGGCTATCCGCGCCGCGGAACGGGGCAGAAAAGTTCTCCTGGCTGAACGGAACGAGTCGCCCGGACGGAAACTGCTTATCTCCGGCAAGGGACGCTGTAATCTGACTAATGTCGGTCATGCCTCCGGCAGATCCGCCGTGGCGGAAGACCTTAACCCCATTAGAAGTCAGAGTCATAATACATTAAACTCGCCCTATCACTTGATAGAGGACACTTCTAACGGGGTAAATTCGTTTCTGGCTGAGTTTTCCGATTCGCGCGATTTCCTGCGCAATTCATTCGCCCGATTCTTTAACGCTGACCTGATGGCTTTCTTTGAGGATGCCGGACTGAAACTCAAGACCGAACGGGGCGGAAGGGTCTTCCCTCAAAGCGACAGCTCGGCCGATGTCCTGAATACCCTGAAATCCAAGCTGAATAATAAGAATGTCAAGATTCTATACGGTGAACGGGTCACAGAAATACTGACCGCCGACAAGCACATAACCGGCATCCGGACATATTCGGGTAAGGAATTCCTGGCGCCGCATATCGCCATCACCACCGGCGGGATGTCCTATCCCCAGACCGGCTCAACCGGCGACGGCTATAAACTGGCCGAGTCATTGGGGCATCGGATAGTCGCCCTGAAACCGGCACTGTCTGCGGTGCGCATCAAGGAACGGTTTGTCAGCGATTGGCAGGGTATCGCGCTTAAGAACGTGCGCCTGACGCTCATTTCTAATAATAAACCGGTGGCCGAGCAATTCGGCGAGATGCTGTTTACCCATTTCGGGATATCCGGCCCGATTGTGCTGGACCTGAGCGCGGCTATCTATGACGCCCTGGAGCTTAAAAACATGGGTTCCAACAATACCCTTCCTTCCCCATCCCGCCTTAGCGGGAAAGTGCAGGTAGCCATCAACTTCAAGCCGGCGCTAGACAATAAGATACTCGATGCCCGGCTGTTGCGTGAATTCAAGGCCAACTCTGCCAAGGGCATAAAGAATATATTCAAGAATCTCATGCCCCAGGGCCTGATTACCCGGTTCTTGGAATATTGCCGGGTGGACGGCAATAAAGACGCCAATCAGATAACCGCTCCGGAGCGCCAGAGATTGATAGACGGATTGTTCGGATTAAGATTGACGGTGGAGAGCGTGTTGCCGATTAGCGAGGCGATAGTCACCCGGGGCGGCGTGGCCACCAAGGATATAAACCCCAAGACTATGGAATCCAGGATTGCGCCGGGACTCTTTTTCGCCGGCGAGGTGATTGATATCGACGCCAAGACCGGCGGATATAATATGCAGGCCGCATTTTCAACGGGCTGGGTCTGCGGGGATAATATCTGAACGGAAGAATTAGCCACTAAGACACTAAGGCACGAAGAAAAAAACTCGGTAATTTATTCTTAGTGTCTTTGTGCCTTCGTGGCTGTAATTTTCCTTGCCTTACATTAAATAAAATATATTATACCAAATATGCCAGAGATTAAGGTCAGCGCCAGTATCCTTTCAGCGGATTTTTCCTGCCTGCAAAAGGCACTGGAACGATGCCAGTCATCCGGGGTTGACTCGCTCCATATGGACATCATGGACGGCCATTTTGTGCCCAATATCTCCTTCGGTCCGGTAGTCATCAAGGCGCTCCGCCCGCTGACAAAACTGCCCATGGATGCCCATCTGATGATAGAAAATCCGGGCTGGTATATTGAGGAGTTTGCCAAGGCCGGCGCTGATATTATCACAGTTCACGCGGAATGTTTTGGAAAGCTCAAGGCGCACTGTGCTGGCCTGGGCCAGTTCCCCAAGGAAATTGAATCACTGGATGAAGCGCGATTGCTTTCAGTAATCAGGCAGATTAAGAAGGCCGGCCCGCCTGACCGAGCCATTCGGGCAGGTCTGGCCTTTAATCCGGGCAGTCCGATGTGCGCCACGGATAAAATACTTAAGGAATTGGACGAGGTCACAATAATGTCGGTCAATCCGGGGTTCTCCGGACAGGGTTTTATGCCCGAGGCCCTGCCCAAAATCAAGGAACTACGCTCAAGATATAAAGGAGATATCAGGGTGGACGGCGGAATCAATGACAAAACCGCGCCGGATGCCATTAAAGCCGGGGCGAATATATTGGTCACGGCCAGTTATTTCTTTGGGTCCAAAGACCCGAAGAAAGCCGTAGAAACCTTAAGATTAGCCACTAAGGCACAAAGGCACTAAGAACTCCTTCGTGTCTTAGTGTCTTCGTGGCAGAAAGATTATGAATAAATTAATTGAATTATCCAAGCTGGGCCAGAGCGTCTGGTATGACAACGTGGAACGCAAACTCTTAAAAAGCGGCCCGCCCGGGAAGGGCGAGGCTAGCGAGATGAAACGGCTCATCGCAGAGGATGCGGTCTCGGGCGTGACCTCAAACCCGTCCATCTTTGAAAAGGCCATCACCTCTTCTACGGATTATGACGCGGATATCAAGGCGCTGGCAAAGCTGGGCAAGAATGCTGACGAGATTTACGAGGCCATCACGATTAAGGATATTGTAGCCACCTGCGGATTGCTGGACCAGACCTGCAAGGCCAGCGGTTATTGCGACGGGTATGTCAGCATTGAGGTCTCGCCGGATTATGCCTATAATACCGAGCAGACTCTGGAATCAGGCCGGAGAATCTTTAAGACGGTCAATTGCCCCAACGTCCTGATTAAGGTGCCGGGCACCCCGGAGGGATTTGTTGCGGTCCGGCAGTTGATTGCCGAGGGCATCAGCGTCAATATCACGCTTCTGTTTTCCCAGCAGGATTATATCAACTCGGCCAACGCCTATATAGAAGGACTAAAAGAACGGCTCAAGCAGGGAATGCCTTTAAACAATGTCTTCTCGGTAGCCAGCGTGTTTATCAGCCGGACTGATTCGGCCATAGATAAGATGATGGAAGAGCGTGGAGCGTATAGCGTAGAGCGTACAGGAAAAGGCAAATGCGCTGTAGCCAATGCCAAAACTATCTATCAATTGTATAAGAATATATTCACCAACGCTGATTTCAGCGCATTGAAAGCCAAGGGCGCCCGGGCCCAGAAGATTGTCTGGGCCAGCACCTCGACCAAGAACCCGGCCTATCCTGATACGCTCTATGTGGACGAGTTAATCGGGCCGGAGACGATTAACACCATCCCGACCGCCACGCTCTTTGCCTTCAAGGACCACGGCAAGCCGGCAATAACCATAGATAAAAACACGGTTCAGGCGCAGAATGTATTAAAGGCCCTGGCCGATAACGGCATTAATCTGGAACAGGTTTGCGCGGGCATACAAAAGGACGGCATCAAGTCGTTCAAAGACTCCTATGACAAGGCGCTTAAGGCGATAGGGGAAAAACTAAAGAACTAAAGGACTCAAGAACGAAAGAAAAAGTTCTTTGGTTTATTGGTTTTCAGTTCTTAAGTTTGCGAAGCAATTATGATATCCGAATTATTAAAGGACTACGCCAAGCAAAAGATGACGGACCGGCCCAGGTATCCCAAGGAAAAGCACTGGCCATCTGACGTAGCCAAATGCCTCCGGGCGCTGGTTTACCAGTGGCGGGGCGAGACCTCGGCCATACCCGATGCCCGGCTGTTTTTCATCTTTGCGGACGGCGATATGCACCACAAAGCCATTGTCCAGCAATTGGAAGAAAGCGGCAAGGTCCAAGTGATAATGAAGGAAGCGCCCCTGCGCGATAAGGAGCGCAACATCTCCGGCAAGCTGGATGCCCTGCTTAAACTTAATAACCGACATTATGTCCTGGAGATAAAATCCATCAACCGCTACGGGTTTGACGAAATCATCCGGGAAGGCCCCAAGGAAGACCACGTCATCCAATTGCAGTTGTATCTTCACTTTGTCCAGTCTATCTACCAAATAGACACCAAACAGGGTTTTTTGCTGTACAAATGCAAGGACACAGCCCGGTTCTATGATTTCCTGATAGAGTATAACGAAAACGTGGTCAACGATTTCTTCGCCCGGCTGAAGTTAGTGGAGGCGCACCTGGCGCAACAGACCCTGCCGGACCGGCCTTATGAAATAACGGACTGGCATTGCCGCTACTGCGACTATAAAAAAATGTGCTGGGCCGGGGCCGGCGGCAAGAAAGTGGCTGACCTGAACCTGGATGAGATGGCCAAGATACTGGGCGAGCTCCTGGATGTCAAAGAGAAACGCAAGATACTTGAAGAGGAAGAGGATTTACTAACCGATACCGTAAAACAGCAGATGGAACAAAAGGATATCAGCGTCGGGGAAATCGGGGATTATACGGTGGAACTTAAGGATTCTTCCCAGAAACGGCTGGATACCAAGAAACTTGAGGAGCACTTCAAAGAACAGCTGGAGCCGTTCTATAAAATCACCACATCCAAAAGATTAAATATAAAGGAGCATCTATGATGATTTTTAAGATTATAAAGGTTCTCAGGATAATTACGGTCAGCCTGATAGTTTTCCTAGCCCTGGATTTCTTCCTTAAATGGGGCGTTATAAAAAGCATTGCCGATTATAACAAGGATATCTTGATTGTTGGATTTCTTTTATTCATTGTCACCTATCTGGTGGCCAGCTGGATTATGATTTTTGTCCGATTCAAGTATATGAACCGCCGGCCGCCCCAACCAACTACTCAGGAAGATGATAAAGTTTCCTAATATCGTAGAATATTCACTGTTAAGGGCCATCACGACTCTGTTGTTGTCATTTCCATTGGATTATTCCCTGCCGCTATCAAGATTTTTGGCAGATGTCTTCTACCTTTTCCCGAGCAAGTTCCGCAAACGGGGCCTTCGGCACCTGAAGATGGCATATCCCGGTAAAAGCGCTGACGAACTGGGACGCATTCTCAAGGGCGTCTTTGAGCATTCAACCATGATGCTGGTGGAGGTGCTTTCATTCCCCAGGAAGATTCGCAAATACAATTATACCAAATATGTGGAAATTAAGGGATGGGAATTGATAGACCAAGCGCTCAAGGGCGGCAAGGGAGTGATGTTTATTTCGGCGCATTTCGGCAACTGGGAACTAATCGGCTATATTGTGAGCATGCTGGGCCATCAGATAAATACCGTAGTGCGCTTTATGCCCAATCCGGCGGCTGACGCCCTGCTCAATTATTCCAGGAGATTCCAGGGCCAAAGGATTATCTATAACGATAGCGCCGTCCGGGATATGATGCGGGCGCTCAAAGATAACCGGATACTGGCCCTGGTCTGCGATCAGGACGCCCGGGCTAATGGTATTTTCGTTGACTTCATGGGACTACCCTCATCCACGGTCCGCTCCCCGGCCTTGCTGCACCTGAAATTCGAGACCCCGCTTTTGATGCTCTATTGCTACCGGCCCAAGCCGAATAAGTTTTATTACACTTTCTCTTTTGAAGAATGCGTTCTGCCTAAACTTAATCCAGCTAAAGCCGAGGAACAGATTACCCAGGCATTTACTGCTGACATAGAACGGATGATTCGTAAATATCCCGAACAATGGATGTGGATACACCGCAGATGGAAGACCAGACCTTAACCCAGCACATAACTTATGTGCTGGGCTAGCCCGGCAGGGGCCAGAAATGGCGGCGCTTGACAGTGGCCTGCATTACCTGCCTGACAATATCTTTCCGGTCCTTCCAAGGCAGGCATTCCTCCCCGTAAGAATAAAAACGATAGAATCTCAGCCGGTCTGTTTTGCTTACCACGTCAGTCACCGCCGCATTCAGTTGCGCCAGATTGATTACCCGTTCCTCTAAAGTAGTTTCCCGGTTAAAACTCACCCGGTCTAGGTCAATGAAGTAAAAAAGGAAAGATGAGAGATGAGAGATGAGAGAAGTATTGCTTCCATCTCTTTTCTTTTCTCTCTCATCTTTAATAATCACGTTATTCGCCTTAAGGTCGTGGTGGAAGATGCCTTTTTGATGAAGACGTTTTACCGCCAGGGCAAACTGTCTGATAAACCTTATCTTATTTCCCAAGGCGTCCTTATCTTTTATGGGCCGGCTGAAACTCCTCATCAGGAATTGATTAGTCGGCTGGGCGTCAATCTTTTTAGTAATTACATAGCTCTTATTGACCCAGGTGAAAAAGAGGTCGCGCTTTTCCACCAGGGCGACGGGCTCGACGGTTTCTACATCGCGGACATTTAATCCGCTGGCCGAGAACCACTCTTTCTTAGCCGGGTGAATTCCTAAAAAGCTCAATATCTTAGCCCAGACAGAATAGCGATATTCCTTGATAATCACATCGGCTGTACCATTGCGTAATACAGAGATTGAACGCCTGTCGGTACGCTTGAGTAATTTATCCGGCTCCTGGGCCGCCATCTTATCGTGCCGGTCAATCAGGCCGAAAATATCTTCGCGATTAAAACGCCGGTCAATAAACACACTCTCCCACCTGGTTTTATTCCTTATTTTCATCCTGGCATATCCGGACGAATTCTTGAGGCATCTTTTGTTACGGCTGCGCCAATGCTTATGCCGAAGTTCTTCAACCTGCACAAAAACCATCCTAATAAAATCCCTGAAAATATTCCTCCGAAAATCAAGCTCTCGGTAATTCTTAACGAACCTGTACGCGTCGGTCAGGGGCAGAACCTTGGAAAGCGAATAAACCATCTGAGCCAGGTTATAAACACCATAAGATTGCGCAAAATGGGGCTGGACGGAACTGCGATGCAGGTCTATCAGATACAAATCCGGCATTTCTGACCTTAATGATTCAGGATTTATCATAATATTTCCGATATGCAGGTCCTTATGGAAAAACCTGGCCTGATGAACCTTGCGTATTAATTCTCCAAGCGCTTGAAGAAGATTATCTTTAGATTCCACTGAAACAGGCTGGACTAAAAACTCCTTAAGCGTAACGACATTATCTATTTTCTTAAGAAAGACAAAGACCTCGACAACAAAACCCCATTTCCGCGTTTCCATGACCCCAAATGGATAAGCCGTATTGATGTGTTGCTGAATGAGATGTCCGGCTGATTTCATTTCCTGATGTGCCTTGGAAATAAAGGTGGCCTTGAACTTCTCAATCAAATTCTTTATCTTGTAGCGCTTGACAATAAGGTTCATGCCCGGCAAATCCATTGGAAAAATAGTCCGGGCGCTATTATCCTTTATAATATTTTTGGAAGCTGCTTCGTAAATCAATGGTTCATTGCCGATAAGATTTGCCTCAAGTAATTTACGATGCGCCTGGTTTATGAACCAGCGATACGGCTTTCTGTCAATCCTGATAAAACTTAACATAGAAACTTAATTATTAATCACAATTCATAAATCATAGTTTATAACTCATAATTTCCCGATAGACCTCTTTTACCTGCCGGAAATTATCCTCAAAAGAGTATTTGGATGCGGTCAGCACAGCGGCCTGGGACATATTCCCGCGCCAGACCGGATCCAGCAAACAGACAATCTTTTCCGCAATGGTCCTGGTATCGGATGGCGCGTCTACCACAAAAGAATCTATGGAGTTGGCAATAACCTCCGAAGCGCCGGCGATCCGGGTGGTAATAACCGGCAGCCCGCTGGCCATGGCCTCAAGGCAAACCGTCCCGAAGGGTTCGTATAAAGTCGGAAACAGGAACATGTCGCCAGCCGCATAATAGCGTTCAATCTGAGACTGTGCGCCCGCGAATAAAACCTGATTTTCTACATTATGCCTTTTAGCCAAAGCTTGGTACTTACCGATATGGCCGCTGCCAACCACCAGCAATTTGAGATTAAGCCGCTTATCCAGCGGAACCAAAGTTAGTGCCTCTATGGCGTATTGAAGCCCTTTCCGCTCAAATCCGCTGCCGACAAAAAGAATTACCGTGTCTTTGTCTGATAATCCAGATTTTTCTCTTATCTCAGAACGATATTTATCCCGATTTGCCGGATTAAATCTGGCCAGGTCAATGCCGTTATAAATGATTTTAATATTCTCATCAGGAATATGGTAATATTTTTGGACTTCCTGTTTTACCCGGCTGGAGATGCAAACGACCTTTTTATACGCCCCTTTTGAAAAGCTCTTCCTTTCCAGACTCATAATAACTTGATTGCGCGGATTGAGATACTGGATAATTCGTCCAAAGATATTATTCATGGCCGGATGGCGGTTTTTAAGATATTCCCAGTGGCAACCGCTCCCGACCCGATAGACATCTTGAGCATGTGTCCGTCCGAATCCATGAATGATATTAAATTTATCTTCTTTAAGCATCCAGGCAGAGTTATTTGCAAAAGCCCGATATTTTAGACAAGAGAAAATACCGTCGGACGGAACAATATGGAAAATTAGGTCGGAAAATAAAGCTGAATCCTTATTGCTGCAGAATACGTGAATCTCATTACCTTCTTTGGCCAGATAGCGGGCTAAATCATAAGCATATCGTTCCACCCCGCCTTTGGACTCCGACCAGTTATAGATAACGAAGGCTATTTTCATACCTTCCTTTTATTCTCCCACATCTTGGCGTATTTAATAAAGACATAGAAGGCGGAAGCCACCGAGATAATCAATCCGGGCAGACCGTCCAAGAATCCTAACTTAAAAATATATGTCTCAATAAATTTTACCGGCGGCCTGAAAAGCAGATTGCACAGGCAGAAGATCTTGCCTTCATTTATGAGCGCCTCTGACGAGGCATCAGAAAAACGGTCTATGGTCTTTATCTGATGCGAAATATTTTTATAGGTATAATGGACGATATCGCTATTCAATTTCCCGGCGCTTGAACCCTGTTCCATGATAATGCGGTCGTGCGGGTCCATCCCGCCCCATTTCGCCTTGCTCTTTCGGAATAACCGTATTTTATAGTCCGGATACCAACCACCGTGATTTATCCACCGGCCCAGGTAAAAGGTGTGCCGCTTCATCCAATAGGCATCCATATTTTCGTAGCTGCCCTTACTCCATTCAGAGATTATTTCGTCCCGTAACTGGTCGGAAATCACCTCATCGGCATCTACAGACAAGACCCATTCATTCCGAGCCAAAGACAGGGCATGATTTTTCTGGTTGACAAATCCGGGCCATTTGTTTCGGGAAACCTTATCCGTATATTCTCTGGTAATTTCAATGGTTTTATCAGAACTAAGAGAATCAACGATAATAATCTCGCCGCCCTTATCCTTTACCCACTTAACTGATTCCAGGCATCGGCGGATATTGGTTTCCTCGTTAAAACAGATTATACAAACGCTTATCTTTTCCATAATTTCTCACAGGTATTTTTCGCAATCCTTATAAACATCCTCAACTGAGATACGCGTCATGCAGCGATGGTCGGTCGGACAGGTCCGCTTCAGGCAGGGGCTGCAGGACACCTCCTTACGGACAATAGTATGATTATTCCCAAAAGGCGGCGTAGTCATATGGTCAGTCGGGCCGAAAATCGCCACGACCGGAGTATTTACTGCCGCAGCCACGTGCATGGTACCCGTGTCATTAGTAACCAGTAATTTACATGACGCCAATAACCCAGCCATTTGGGTAATAGAGGTTCGACCTGTAAAATCAATCACCTGGTGGTGCTTGACTTGAGCCGCGATAGCTGAATTAAGCTTTTCCTCAGCCGGACTTCCGAATATTATCACCCAAGCTTTTTTCTTATTGATTAATTCCTTGGCTAACTGGGCATAACGTTCAGCCGGCCAGCATTTAGCGCTGCCATAGGTCGCTCCCGGATTAAAGCCCACTACCATGTGCCCCTTAACATAGGCCAGTTTATCTGCGACCCAATCTCTGGTAGCCTTGGGTATGGTGATTCTCGGCGCGGAGAACGCCACCGGCCGTCCGATGATATTCAAAAGATTGTGGAAATAATAAACCCGATGTTGCGCAATGGCTTCCTTATCGCGGGGCAAACTCTGGGTCAATAATTTGCCACGCGAGTCGGCTGAATAGCCAATCCGGTTGGGTATCTTGCTCAGGAAACCAATCAGCGCGGAATGAAAAGAACGCGGTAAAATTAAGGCCAGGTCGAACCCCTTGGACTTCACCTCCTTGATTAATTTATATTCCAAACTGAGCCGTTTGAATCCCTTTCTGGATTCGTAACTGATAACCTCGTTGATATCCGGGTCGTGTTGGAATAGGTCTGCCAATTCGGACTTCACCAAAACCGCCAGGTGGCTGGCCGGGAACAGAGTCCGCATACCCTTGATGGTCGGCAAGGCCATAACCGCATCGCCCAGCCAGTTCGGCGCCTTAACTAAAATCCTCTTATACATATCTTTTATACTATAAAACAAGCTAGCGGAGGTAAACCCCGCACATATACTTATAACGATTTATCTACCGATATCATTTCGCTTTATTTCAGCAGGATAATATATCTCATTATATATCATTATTTATGTGCGGGGTAAATCAATTTCCACCACCATTTATGAAGTCCAGTCTGCTGAAGACATTTATTAATAATCACTTGTTTCTGGATTTGCGTTAAACCTTCACCACGGGAATACAACTCAAAGAGACGTAGACGGTCGGTATGACTGATAATACCCTTGAGGAATGACCCGGACTTAAACAACATCTTGTCTAAGGAACGGTTCAACCGTATCAGATTGTTAATCCTTTTATCAAGAGCCAACCCCTTTGCATCAGATTCATACGCTGATTTATCCAAATCTATAATATAAGCGGCGAAATCCAGACCTGTCCGCTTAATGAGGATGTTACGGATATTTAAATCGCGATGATTTATCCCGGCATTATGAAGTTGCCTGAGGGCCTTAACCAACGAAGAAATCAGATTCGCTTTCTGGCGATATAATTCTTTACGATTGAGGCCTTTCTTATCTAGGGAAAAAAGCGTCTCTTCTAACGTCACTGTATCGGGTATCCTTTTAACAACTATCTTAGCCCGGTAGAAAAATGGCAGTACCCATTTTATCTGAAGCCCCAGGATTTCCGGCAATGGGACTCCTTCCGTGCGTCCCTTTTCAGTCAAGACTAATTCAGCCAAAGGCCTTCTGGCATCGTTAAATATATCCGGTAATACCAGGCCGGCCAGCCCGCCCCGCCGGTAAACCCTGACAATAACCTCAGCTTCCTTCCCGTCTGATGCCTTTACATTGGCCACCGGATAATCCCCCCGACCTTGGACCCGTTCCACGTTAGCTGTATTATATCCGCCATTCAGGAGGGAATCAACAGCCGATTCGTAATCAGCATGGATTATCCGCCATTCGCCGACAGATTCCTTGACCTTAAAATATGCCGGTATAACCAAATCAGGCAAACTATCCTTAATGGTCAACATTACTTTACTTTCTCAAATAAGTTGATAAGATAGTAGTCAATAATTTGGTAAGTTAAATTCAGATGGGCATCCCTATTCACTTATCAACTTATCTTCATATAAACTAAAAAGAGATGGAATTCAATAAAATTCTGATAGTCAGGTTAAGCGCCATCGGCGATGTCATCAACACCATCCCGGCGTTTATGGCCTTGAGGCAGAATTTCCCCAAGAGTTTTATTGGCTGGGTGGTGGAGGACAAAGCCAATGATTTACTGGCCAAACTCACTCTTCTTGATAAGGTTTTCGTCTGGCATAGACATGGTAACGAGAAAATATCCAAATCGTTCGGCCTTATCCAAAAACTGCGCCAGCATAAATTTGATATAGCCATTGATTTTCAGGGCAATCTTAAAAGCGGGTTAATTACCTCATTAAGTGGCGCCAAAACCCGGGTCGGAATGAAACCTGCTAAGGAAGGCAATGCGCTTTTTACCAATTATAAGGTCACCCTGCCTGATAAAAAGATAAATCGGGTCGAACGGAATCTTTACATCCTCAAAGAACTCGGTATAAATACGGATATGCTTGACTGGAAGAAAACGCCAAACCTATTCAGCTACGAAGATGAATCCTATATTGCTAAATTATTGACTAAGAACAATCCGTCTAATAACCCCATAATCATCCTGCATCCGGGCACGAGTGAATTCGGGCTATTCAAACGTTGGGCGCCGGCCAAATACGCCCAATTGGCTGACCGGCTGACCAAAGAACTCAAAGCCATTTGTATCATTTCCTGGGCCGGCAAGGAGAAGTCATTAGCAGAATCTATTACCAAACAGATGCGGCATAAACCATTGGTTTTCCCGGATCAGTTATCGCTCAATAAACTGGCCGCCTTAATAAAATATTCACGATTATTTATCGGCAGCGACTCTGCACCTCTGCATCTAGCTAGCCTATTGGGAATCAATGTAATCGGCCTTTACGGACCCAAGGACCCGGTTGTTTACAGTCCCTACCTATATCCCAACGCCGCTCATAAAGACGTAATCATCCGAAAGGATTTACCCTGCAGTCCCTGCCAGAAGCGAAGATGCGATAAACCTGTCTGTATGGAATCAATCACCGTGGAAGAGGTTTTCCAAAAAGTAAAAGAATCGCTATAATAAATGTTATATAAATCATCAAAACCTTACACGCGCTGGTGGTGGTTTTCTAACCAGATAAAAACGGCAGATATTCGATTCCAGTTAGACTGGCTGAAACAGAACAATTTCGGCGGAGTGGAGATTGCATGGGTTTATTCGCTACCCAACCAGTCGCGCGGTCCAAAATGGCTCAGCCAGGAATGGTCTCAACTGGTAGGTTTTACCAAACAATACGCTGACCGTATCGGATTAGGATGTGATTTCACCTTCGGTTCACTTTGGCCATTCGGCGGCTCTATTGTTAAAAGGACGGATGCCTCCAGGACATTCAAAGGCCTGTCCGAACAACGGCTTTACCATTCCTGGGAAAGCGCATATTCATCAAAGCCCGGCTATATACTTAATCACCTTGATAAATCAGCCCTGGAACATTACTCACGGATGATGGGCCGATCCCTGGCAAAAGCGCTTAAGGGTTCACCATCCGCACTGTTCTGCGATTCCTGGGAAGTAGATACTAAACAACTCTGGACCAAAGGATTTGGCCAAAAATTCCGCCACCGATTTGGATACCCGGTTGAGCCATTTATGAATAAGCTTGATAAATACCCGCATATCAGATACGACTACCGGAAACTATTGGCAGAATATATCCTGGATGAATTCTATAAACCGTTCAGAGACATTTGTCATAAACTAAAAGCGGTAGCTCGTGTACAATGCCACGGCTCGCCTACTGACCTGCTGGCGTCTTACACCTCAGCTGATATTCCTGAATCAGAGGCAATTCTATTTAACCCGTATTTTTCCGTAATACCTGCCTCAGCCGCGGCGCTGGCCGGACTTCGAACGGTCTCAGCAGAAACATTCACCTGCCTTTACGGCTGGAAGCCCAGACCGGGGCCGGCACCGTTTTACAAGCAGGAACTGACCGCCGACCTGAAACTCCTGGCTGACGCTATATTCGCCAACGGCGTTAACCAAATATTCTGGCACGGGATGCCTTACAACTCTCAAGGCGGTAATAACCAATTCTACGCCTCGGTTCACGTCGGTCCTGACAGTTGTTTTGCTCATGAATTACCAGCCTTTAATCGCTATATGGAAAAGGTCAGCGCTATTATGAAAAAAGGCCGGGCCTATTCGGATGTGGCGGTCTATCTGCCAATAGAAGATACCCGGATGTTAAACCGGCTCCCAAAAAAGATGACCAAGCCCAGCGCATTTTATCACTGGGAGATGCATTATACGAGAATTCCTGCAGAGTTAAAGGGCTATCACCCGCTTTGGATATCGGCATATTTCTTAAAGGATACTCGATATAAAAACGGAATCCTTCATTGCGGAGACGCCAGATTCACCTCGCTATACATAGACACAAGATGGATTGACCGGGAAGCGTTGGCAGAAATAGTTCGACTGGCCAAGCAGGGTCTACCAATATGCCTAAAGCATAGGCCCAAAGAGCCGGGGCGGATAAAAACAACCGCATATAACAAAATGCTTTTAGAGTTGCTATCCATAAAGAATGTCTCTTTTAACTTCAGCACGACAGCAGTAAAAACACCTCTGGTGAAAGGACAGGATTTACCTGATTTCTGGTGCCGCGCGGCTGACAAGGATTATTACATCTTTTTCGCCCATCCGATGGCGCAGGGATTGCATTATCCCTTATCCTACGGACAATCGTTTACAGAGAAGACGGTTAAAAGATATGTCAGAATCAAGACAAACAAAGGATATAAAAAGGTCTGCCTTATTTTTAAGCCGTATCAATCAATCCTATTAAAGGTATCCGGAAATGACTCAATCAAGCCGATTGATATTAGATTTCTACCTCGCGGCGTATTGAATAAACGCCCTGAGTAGTCCAACCTGTTCCTTGATATCCATCATCCGTTCCGGATGCCATTGAAGCCCCAAGCAAAAACTATTTGGCAATTCTACTCCCTCAATTATGCCATCTTCAGCCCGGGCGCTGATAATCAGATTTCGGCCCAACGTTTTGATTGACTGATGATGAAATGAATTAGTAATGATGGATCTCCGGCCGAGGATGCGGTGCAACAGCGTCCCTTCGCAGAGATACACTTTATGATAACTCTTTTTGTGGCCTATGGCGGATTTAATCTGGCTCCGGATATCCTGGAATAGAGCGCCGCCTAAAGCCACATTAATTAGCTGGGCTCCGTAGCAGGTCCCGAGAATCGGAGTTTTCCGCTTAAGGGCCGCCTTTGTCAACGCCAGATCAAACCTTTGTTTTACCTCTGGCAATAAAATCACCTTTTTATTAAGTATCTTTTCCCCGTAAAGCGCCGGGGATAAATCGTGTCCTCCGCTCAAGAGCAACCCATCTATGCTATCAAGAATGCGTTCCAATATCCCACCTACCTGACCATGCCATTCAGGCAGGTTGCCAGCCAGCGGTAAGGATGGCAGTATAACGGGGCTACCTCCGGCCTTCAGGACCGCACGGCTATATTCCTGGCTGAGTTTTGAATATCGCCCGTCTTTGGTAAGATTACCGTTAATGCCAATAATAGGTTTTTTCATTTTTTTCTTGCTAAACACTCTATCATATATTATCTAAAATAATTCGATTGCGGGATCGTCTAACGGTAGGACACAAGACTCTGAATCTTGTTATTTAGGTTCGAATCCTAATCCCGCAACCATGCCCCCATCGTCTAGTGGTCTAGGATATGAGATTCTCAGTCTCAGGACCAGGGTTCAAATCCCTGTGGGGGTATTTTTATATTATTACTTGTCGAGAGTCAATTTAATGGCACTAAAAAACGTTAAAGCAACGCGGCTGTTAAAATTACCACCCTATATGTTCGCTGACTTTGACCATAAAAGAGACCAAGTCAAAACCAGGTGCAACGATCTGATAGACCTGTCTGTCGGCGACCCGGACATCCTGCCTTCGGCACGGCTTAAAAGATATTTCACGGAGGCATTAAACGAGCCTAATATCCACCGTTACCCTCCGTATAAAGGCACACGCGCTTTCTGCCAAGCCATTTCTAACTGGCATAGCCAAAAAAATATTTCCATTAACCCCGATACCGAAGTCTGGTCTCTTCTTGGTTCCAAAGAAGGCTTGGTCCATCTGATTATGGCCTTGGTCAATCCAGGCGAAATGGTTCTGCTGCCCAACCCTTATTTTCCATGTTATCTCTCAGCAATAATAATGGCCGGTGGCATCCCGGTAAATATGCCTTTACTCAAGGAAAATAATTTCCTGCCCGACCTAAAATCAATTAAACCCTCCGTAGCTAAAAGAACCAAGTTAATGCTCTTAAACTATCCAAATAATCCCACCTCAGCTGATGCACCTAAAGAATTTTATGAGGATGCGCTCCGGTTTGCCAAGAAATACAGCATTATCATCTGCCAAGATGCGGCCTACAACGAGATGTATTTCCATAGACCTTCGATTTCTATACTTTCCATAAAAGGAGCCAAAGATGTGGCCGTAGAACTAAATTCATTCAGCAAAGTATTTAATATCGCTGGCTGGCGCATCGGCTGGGCCGCCGGCAATCAACAGATAATCGAAGCACTTGGACAAATAAAGATGAATATTGACTCCGGTGTATTTCTGGCCATCCAGCGAGCCGTGACCAGAATGCTCACTGAAAATCTTAGCCAAACCCAAAAAGAAATAGCTCAAACCAGGGAAATCTATAAACACCGACAGGATATTATGGTAACGGGATTGTCTCGAATCGGGTTTAACCCGATAGTCCCGGATGCCACCTGCTTTATCTGGCTCCCTCTACCCAGAGGATGGAAATCCTCTCTGGAATTCTGCGAATATCTCCTGACTAAATTCCACATACACACCACGCCGGGCATCGGCTTCGGGAAATACGGAGAGGGTTACATCAGGATTTCTTTGACTTCACCCGATTCGGTATTACTTCAGGCAATTAAAAGATTCAGCCATGCAAATCCTCAGTAACAAAAAACTATATTCCGGCAGAATATTCACCCTTTATAAAACCAGCCTCAAAGATAATGACAACTCTGCAATGTTACGTGAAACCGTTGTTCACCCAGGCGCGGTGGCTATCATCCCTTTGATTTCCAAAAATATTATTATCCTGGTCCGTCAATACCGCTATGCCGCCGGTCGATACATCTGGGAACTTCCAGCCGGCACGCTCGGCAAAAACGAACTTCCCAAATCCTGCGCCAAAAGGGAGCTAGAAGAAGAGACCGGTTTTGTCGCAGGTCGATTGAAAAAAATTATGGAATTCTACACATGTCCAGGTTTCTGCACAGAAAAGATGCACCTATATCTCGCTGAAAATCTCAGGGCTACAGTCCAAAAACTTGACCCTGATGAAAAAATAACTTATAAAACATTCAGTCGCTCAAATATTAAACACCTTATAGAAAACAATAAAATAATCGACGCAAAGAGTTTGATTGGATTAATCTTATGGCTTCAAAAGAAGATTTAGTTTTCGGTGAGATTGCGGTAAAATCGCGACTGGTTACTCAGGAACAACTGGACGAATGCCTGGAGGAACAAAAAAATAACCCCAACTGGAGGTCTTTGGGAGAACTCCTGATAGCTAAACAGTATCTGGCTCCCCACCAATTACAATTCCTAATCGACGTCCAAAAGAGAAATCTGGAACTTAAGGCTAATCAGTCCCGCCGGATTAAGCAAGATAACCTCTTTGGGCGATTATTAATGCGCCTCGGCTTTGCCACTGATAAACAAGTGGAGGAAAGCTTGGGAATGCAGCTAATGATAAATGACACCCATTTCCTACGCCTTGGTGAGATCATGGTTAAAAAGGGATTTATTTCCGATGAACAGCTGAAAAAGGTAGTTGATTTCCAGGCCCAACGCCAGGTCATCTGCGCCGGCTGCGGACAGAAATATAATATGGTCCTATTCAACGAAGGGTCAAGAATCCCCTGCTATAACTGCAATAATGAAATTCTGGTTAATACTTCGCCTAAATAGCATCACCTAAAATATCAATATGCCTCGTTTTGCCATTCAGGAACATTGCAAAAGAAAGACCCGCCATTTTGACCTGATGCTGGAATCCGGCGACGTTTTAAAAACATGGTCGTTTGCTAAGCCGCTAACAGCATATCGCTCCAATCTATCCATCCAACCAATAAAACTATTGCCGAACCACCGGATGATTTATCTTAGTTATGAAGGGGCAATATCCCGGGGCCGCGGCACGGTAAAAATCTGGGATACAGGGATTTATCGATACGTTATCTGGAAGAATAATTTCAAGGTAATTGCAGTTCAGGGACAAAAAATAGTCGGCTATTTTATTATTCTATCTCTTCTTCCTCGTCTTCGTCTGATTCCGCTAATTCGCTTTCAATAAACTCATTATATTCATCATGTGAAATCAAGCTTTCCACCTCAGTCGGATCTGAGAGTTTTATCCTTAACAGCCAACCATCGTCATAATTGTCTTCTAATAGCAACTGGTGATTTTTGAGCAACTCATTATTAACACACAAGACTTTACCGCTAACCGGCGATATCAGGGTGGTTAAGCCATCATCTGTATCAATCTCACAAAAGAAAGCGTCTTGTTCAATCTCTGTTTTGGCTTTGGGTAGTTTAATGGAATTTATCGTCTCCATATTTCTGATGAGATAGTCAGTCACGCCTATAACCACTTCGTTTTTTTCCTCTAATTTTAGCCAGAGGTGTGCCTCCGAATAATACAAATCCTTCGGTCTTTTCACTCTCATATTTTAATGCTCGTATAATATATTTCTAACTGGGTCAAGATTTTTATATTATTATATGATTAAGAATATTTAAGATACGCGTTCCCCCGCTCTTGGCGTGGGATAATTTCAAACTCTATGCTCTTGAGAATGCGTCCCTGTTCATCCACGATATCCACCCTGGATTGCCCGAAAATTCTGGAATCAATATTCCGAGGGCACCAGGCCCGGAAACGATTACTGGTGATATTCAGCCAGCTACTAGTTAAGACCTTTTCGCCAATATACCAGATGTAGCGCACTTTTTTCCCCTCACCGTTAATAAGAATTGACCAGCAGAAAATCTTTCCGGCATCGGAATTAATGCGCTGACATTCCTGAACCGGCAGGCGATCCTTGACACCCAGACAGACAGTTGCCTTTTCCACAATAATGGAATGATGGACCGCCAATGGCTCCTTAACGCCGGGAAACCCCAATTCCAGTATGTTATTCTCTTTCGCCATGGCTGAAACCGACGGATTGGGAGCAACCGGAGAATTAGCCATGAGAGCTATTACCAAATAAGAGCAAGTGAAAATTATTGATAAAGATACGATAACTATCCATATTTTATTATTTCGAAACATAGACGTATTCCTTTCGTGTTAATTCTCTTACTCCACATCGGCAAACTAACCAGAAAACTTTATCACGCATATAAATTATGTCCATATTTTTACAAAGCAGAATTTATGTGCCGGGTTAACTTGACCAGACTAATGATAAATATATAATGCGCGAGTATGAGATGCCTGATTACACTATTTATATTTTTGGGCGTGATGGGCGGCATATGCCTATCTGAGCCTGAAGCGCCGCCATCTCCAGCCACCGGCGCCCAAATAGTAGCCCGGGTCAACGAAAGCTTTATTACCCTACGTGATGTAGTTCGCCGGGCCACAATTATGGGCACTAAAAACCCCGCCGCGCTCCAGACCCTGATTGAAGACAAAGTTATTACCAATCAAGCCGTCAAAGAAAATATAAAAATCACCGGGGATGAAGTGCAAAAAACGGTCAATGAACGCCTCACCCATTTCACCTCTATGGAGGAATTCTCCAAAAATATTCTAACACCCCTGGGCATGACTATTGAAGATTACACTGACGATATGAAAGAACAATTATTGCGGGAAAAATACATTCAAAGTAAAATCGGCGCTCATCGACTGGAAAGTAAAAATCCGTCTGATTTTGTCATAGATATCTTTGTCTCGCCTAGAGAAATCAAGGAATTCTTTGAGAAGAATAAATCCAAATTCGACCAGCCGGCCAAGGTCAAGACCCTCCAGATTATTCTTAAATTCACTGACAATGAGGAATTAATAAAAAAGAAATCATTAGCCGAGAAAATCATGGAGCGCCTAAAAAACAGCGATGATTTCGCCACCCTGGCTAAAGAGTATTCCGATGTCAAGGCCGAGTCAGGCGGTGATTGGGACTGGACTGTCAAAGGCACCTTCTCGGAAAAAACGGAAAAAGTTATTTTCTCGCTAAAGAAAGGTGAAATCAGCCCGATTATCCCGACCGAAAGAAGCTTTATCATCGTCAAGTTGGAAGACAAGACCGAATACAAGCCCGCCTTTGATACCCCTGAAATCCAAGAGGAAATTCGAAGAACCCTGTCTAATCAAAAGTTTATCTTAGGCGCCCGGGCTATCAAGGAAAAACTCCTTAAAGAAGCCAGTATATGGGTGGACCCGGAATTTTTGGCACAACCATCCTCACCGGACAAACAGATTAATCCAAATGAGCGTAAATAATTTTCTCCTCAAACAATCATCCTGCAAACCCTGGATGGAATTCATCATGTCCCCCTGGACCAGCGGCATCTACAAGGATTTCCCCTACTGGGTACCGCCTTTAATCAGCGAGGACAAGAAACTATTCAACCCGGCCGTCTATCCCTTCCATAATAATGCCGAGGTCACACTGTTTTTACTCTACCAGAACAACAGGCCCGTGGCCCGTGTAGCCGCGATTATCAATCATAACCACAACAAATTCCATAACGAAAAGACCGGATTTTTCGGGTTCTTTGAGTGTATTAATTCACCTGAAGCGGCAAAATATATCCTGGATGCCGCGGCCCAATTCTGCAAGGAAAAAGGTATGGAGCGCATACGCGGCCCAATGAATTTCTCCACTAACGATACCTGCGGGCTTCTGATTGAAGGCTTTAATTCCTCACCTCTGATCATGATGCCTTATAATCCGCCCTACTACATTGACCTCCTAGACAAAAGCGAGCTTGTCAAAAGCAAAAACCTTCTAGCCTACTTTGCGGACTATAATATAAAGAAACAGATTCCCCGTATGGAACGCTTGGCACAAAGAGCCACTAATTCCGGCAATGTTGTTATCCGTAACCTTAATTTCAAAAATATTACCCATGATATTAAAGTCATCAAGCATATCTATAATAATGCCTGGAGCAAAAACTGGGGTTTTGTGCCCATGACAAACGAGGAATTTGATTATATGGCATCAGACATGAAAAAGATAGTTGATCCGGATCTGGCATTGATAGCCGAGATAGACGGACAGCCAGCCGGATTCTCCCTGGCCCTGCCGGACTATAATCGAATAATCAAGAAATGCAATGGCCGCCTTTTCCCATTTGGGTTCCTGCATTTCCTGTTTGGCAAATCAAGTATCGATACGGTGCGCCTCCTGACAATGGGCGTGGTCCACCAATATCGCCAAAAAGGGCTTGACGTGGTCTTTTACCTAGAATCCATAAAAAGAACATTTAATAAGGGATACCGGGGCGGCGAACTCTCCTGGATACTGGAGGACAATATAATGATGAATCGCATCCTTGAATCTATCGGCGCAAAAGTATATAAAAAATACGGCATCTACGAAAAGCCTATTTAGATTTTTCCGCTTCGCGTTCGGTGAAGTTTTCATTAACCGAATTAGATTAGTTGCGACGCGTCAATATTTTCCCATACCTATCAAGACGAGTTATCTGAATGCTTGAATAAGCATAGCCCTCTTACTTGGATGCCCGCAAGTAAAAGACACCTTAAATCATTACAAGTCAAAGAAATATATGGAATAGTTTTAAGGCAATAGTATAATAATCAATTAGCCATATGAATTATTATAAAATATTATTTATTTTGTTTTTCATCCCACTTGCCGTCTTGGCCTTAATAGGCGAGCCCTTGCAGGACACGAAAAAAGAAGTCCGCCCGAATGCTGCAGATTCAACCGCCGCCGGAAAGAAAGCTCCAAAAGACAAAATAGTTGTAGGCCAATGGGTTAAATATCAGATCAAGCGATACCGTAAGAATGCCACTGAAGATGCAATTAATGCTCTTTCAGAAGCCGATATTAAAATCAGCATTGTCGGCAAGGAAACAGTTATAGAGAATGAATATTTCTGGGTGGAATTTGACATCAACGATGGCAAGGAGGAACAACGGGTCGTAAAATTAATGGTGGATAAAAATGGTCTTCCCCAAGCTGAACGGTTAGTATTAAAATACGGCAAACTGCCGGCCGTGGAAATACACCTGAGAATCTGGGAAGTCAAAACCCGAATCACCCGAGAAATGTTATTTGACGAAATGACCTCAGAACTCAATATCATTCCGTTTACCCGGATGCTGGCACCGGAAACTTTTGACGAAAGTTCGGTGAGTTATGAAACCCTGCCCATCAAGATAGGCGGCAAGGAAAGTACGCTGAATTGCGCCCGGGTATTATTAAAACAGGACCAGTCCGACAAAACAGATATATTCGCTTCTTCTGTTTCCACAGGATCCATCTGGTATTCCGACAAGGTGCCACTAGCCGGACTGGTAAAATTAATGCTCATTGAGGACAAATACCGGACAATGATTCTCATCTCGGATTATGGCCATACCGACGCCCGGTCGCTCATTAAAGAAACGCCAACCAAACTGGATTTCAGAGAAAAAACTGAAGAACCGGAAATGACCCCAAACAAATAATAATGAGTTATAAATGCATTTTGTCTGTTATTTTATTGGTTCTCTGGGGGTTTTTCGCGCCGCCCTGCCCGGCCGATAGCCAGACTGCCCCTGAAGAAGAATCTCCAGACGCATTATCAGCAGCACCTGAGATTACATTTGAAGAAGAATTGCCAACTGATATCGGGAAGCTTATCGAGGTGGTCTATCGATGGAATGAACCCCAAAGCAGTGTTGATGAGATTGTCTATAAGCGCCTGATTAAGGTCCAGAAAGAACGCTTGGGTTGTTATTATTATTCAATGTACGCCCGATGCAAAGATAATATCCTCTTAGACAAAACATCCTCTCCCAATGCCTGGATACCTGAATACTTTTTATTGGGTGGCAAGAAATTCCCCGTTTCCTCATACAAGGAAGTAATAGAACGAAACGAAAATATCAATTACCGCATTATTTATTACCAGCAAACACCTTTTGGCTTGTTAAGATTGGGCGAAATCCGTCGCGGACAGCAAGAGTTTATTCCTGAAATAAAGTTTGTCAGATGCATTGCCTCTGAAGTCGGCAAGGAAACCCCTCCGACGCTATGGCATATCGGAGCTCTGCTTTCCGGGTCTTTGGCTCTGTTCGATTATTTTAATCCTAGGGAAGAATCCAAAAATCACGTGCCGGTCGCTGATTTCAAAACTATCCCAATCACCGGCACTATTAACACTAATTTTTATTTTGATGCCTCGGTCTCAACCGATGAGGATGAGCCAAGTTCAGCCGGTCTCTTGGTCCGGTGGGATTTAGACGGCGATAGCAACTGGGATAACGCATTTACCTTTGACAAAATCACCACCACCTCGTTTGCCGGGCTAGGTCCGCACACCATTGGCATTCAGGTGCGAGACCGGGCCGGTGCTTTTTCAACCATTACCAAAACCGTTACGACCATCACAGCCGGTCCGGGCATTGGTTCAACTCCCCACCCGATGTTTCGGAATACCATTACCCACACCGGCGTTTCCGTTTATAATGGACCAGTGGTTACTACCACGAAATGGACGATGCTCACCGGCGAACGGATAGAAGCGTCGCCTGCCATCGCCTCGGATGGCACAATTTACGTTGGTTCTTATGACAACAATTTATACGCCTTAAACCCAACTACCGGAATCCCGCTCTGGACCAGCCCACTAGCCGGCGTGGTCCATTCATCCGCGGCCATTGCCTCAAACGGCAAGATTTATGTAGGCGCGGGGAATAATCTTTATGCCATTAATCCAACCAACGGCAACCCATACTGGTCATACGATACGGGCGGCCTGGTCCGCTCGTCTCCGGTGATTGACTCTGACGGAACAATATATATCGGCTCGCTCAATAATAATATCTATGCGATTAATCCGGACGGCAGTTTTAAGTGGTCATTTACCGCAGGCGGGCAAATCTGGTCCAGCCCCGCCATCGGCGGGGATGGCACCATCTATGTCGGTTCGCTGGATAATAAACTCTATGCCATAAATCAGAACAGTACCATTAAATGGAGTTATGCCACCGGGAGCGGAATTTATTCATCGCCAATGGTTGATAATTCCGGCGTGGTCTATGTCGGCAGTTGGGACGGCTCATTCTATGCCATAAATTCCAATGGAACATTGAAGTGGAGCGTTCCGACCGGAGGGCAAATCTGGTCTTCAGCCGCATTGAACAATAATAAAGTTTATTTTGGCTCGGATGACGGCAAGTTGTATTGCCGCAATGCCTCGGATGGCGCGCCTCAATGGTCTTATACCGGCGGTAACCAGATTCGCTCATCGCCAACTATAGATGCTTCCGGTAGAATTTACTTCGGGGCGGATGACGGGAAAATTTACGGGCTGGACTCCGCAGGCAACGACCTGTCCACTGATTGGCCCATTGACCTGTCCGGCGCCATCACGCCGATTCGCTCGTCTGTCGCGATTGCCAATACCATAACGCCAACATTATATGTCGGTTCTTATGACAAAAAAATATATGCCCTGGGCGCGGCAACACTTGACCCGGCTGAACTCACTATCCAAAAATATGCCAACAAAACACAGGTGTTTATCGGCGAGATAGTCACCTATAAAATAGTAATCACCAACCGGGGCACGGACCCGACCTCGTCAACCGCCACCACGGTCATGGATACTATTCCGGCCGGGTTTAAATACCTCAAAGGTTCCAGCAGATTATCCGGTATTATCCAGCCGGACCCAATTGGCAACGACACCTTAATATTTGACATCGGCCATTTCACGCCCGGGCTTTCCAAGACCCTGACTTACCAACTGATAGTAGGAAGCGGCCTGGCTCCGGGGCGCTATATCAATCGGGCATACGCCAGGTATTATTATGATAAACCGCCGCTAACCGAAGGCATAACCGCCATTGCCAAGAACGAGGTTTGGGTGGTGCCTGACCCGCTATTTGACCTGGGTACGATTATCGGCAAAGTCTTTTTGGACAAGAACGCTAACGGCGTGCAAAACAAAGATGAGAATGGTTACGGTGCGGTCCAAATCATAATGGAAAACGGCACGATAATAACCACGGATAAAAATGGCGGTTACCATATTCCGGGCGTGAAGCCGGGCACCCACCTTCTGCATATCAAGGATATACCCGCATCCTGGATAACCACCGATAATCCGTGTTTGGTGCGGGTTACCCCGGGATTGCTGGTTAAGGCTAATTTCGGGATAAAACCGGCAGAAGAACCATCGTCTTCATTTGTTCCCCCGCTTAACGATTTAACCTTTGTCTTGCTGGGCGAAGGCCAAACAGACAGCATTTCCGTCAGCGGGCGCGACGCCGGCAAACAAGACAAAAATGTCAAGGAAGGCAGCTATTCAAGCGGACGAATAGCATATTATCTTAGCGGCCGGATAGAAAATAAATTCTCGATTGTTTCATCGCTGGACACCCAGCGCGCCCAACCCACGAATACAAATACCGGGCTCCGCTACATCGACCCGGACAAATATTACACTGAATACGGCGATAACTCATCCGTGTCATTCGATGCCGCCAACACAACCGGACCCTTTTATCTGAAAATAGAATCACTGCCGGAAGCGAACCTGGGCAAATCCAGCTTATTGTATGGCACATACAATTCAAGCATAGACAAAACAGAGTTAGCCGCCTACCAAAGAACGCTGGCCGGCGTGAAATTAGACGCCGCGCAAGTGCCCGTCTACAAAAATGACCGCCTGACCCTAAATACATCAGGCACTCTTTTCGCCTCTTCCCAAGAAACCGGAGTAGAACAAATTCCGGCCCGCAATGAATTCCGGGCCACCGGCGGTTCGGTTTATTACCTCAAGAATAAGGATATCTTGCCGGGGTCGGAGCGTATTGCCATTGAGACGCGCGACAAGCTTAACAACCTGATTCTTTCGGCGCGGCAATTGATGCGGGACAACGATTACGAAATAGATTATTCCACCGGCCGGATTATCTTCAAGCAGCCGCCGTGGATGGTTAATACTTCAGCGTCCATCACTTCGAATAATATCCTCGGAGGCAACCTGGTTTATATCGTGGCGGATTACGAGTATGCGCCGGCCGGGGCCAGAGGATTAAATGACGGACCGTACGGCGGCCGGGTATCAGGCGAACTGTCTGATAACCGCGGCAATAAACTGCAATTGGGAGGAACATATATTGCGGAAAATGCTAACAGCAACTACGAGCTAAAAGGCGTTGACTTCTCGCTGTCCGAATCAACCAAATTCATCAAGCCGATGAGATTATCCCTGTCCGCCGAATATGCCGAATCCACCTCCCGAAGCCTGGATGGTTACATCTCCACGAACGGCGGCCTGGGATTTAACCCTGTGGCCGGAAATGATAGCGATCAGGGAAACGCATATAAAATTACGGGCGGCCTAAAATCTGCCGAAGGGTTTTCGATTGATTCATACTGCCAGAAGGTGGAGCCCGGATTTACCTCCGCCACCTCTTATAATTACCAGGGTTCGCTGCGCTATGGTTATTTAATTCAACACGAGGCCTCAAAAGAGCTGAAGCTAAACCTCCGCTATGATAATCAGGAATTATTGAGGAATGCCACTATTACGTCTCAGGGCAAAATCGGCGCGGACCGGACCGAAACCGGCGCCCTGCAGGGTATTTATCACCAAGACCAATGGACCATCACCAATGAATACCGCTATCAGGAATCAACTGACCGGATTGACAGCATCCAGACCGAGACCAATCAAGACCTGGTGCTGGGCGCGCTTAAGATTGACTATGCTTTCAGCCAAAGAAGCAATCTTTACCTGATTCAGCGGAATACCTTCAGGGGTGACGCTAATTCCCAGACCACGCTCGGCGCGGCCTTCCCCTTCAGCGACAAAACCGCGGTCTCGCTCCAGGCCACCAACGGCACCAATGGCCAGGCATTCTTAGCCGGCATTCATAAAAAGGTGTCTAACAAGACCGAGACCTTTTCTAACGCCAGTATCAGCGCCGACGAGTCCTCCGATACACTTCAGACCTCTAACGGCGCCACACACCAGTTAACGCCGGACACCCGCCTAAACGCCCAGCAGGATTATGCGACTAAAAATAATAAATCCACGGACAGCACCCAGCGGTCAACCAGCTCATCCTTCGGCCAGGAAACCAAACTCTCGGACCGCTGGCAATTCTGGGCCAGCGCCCAGCAAGGCACTATTAACGACTACAACGGAACCACTAATATCGAAACTATCCGGGAAACCGGCTCGCTCCGTTTCAGGTATGCGCACAGTGATAAAACCGCCTTTGATACCAAACTCGAAGCCAGATTTGACGAGGGCGACGTGGACAAACATCAATACCTGACAGCTAACACCCTCAGGCATAAAATCACCAGAGATATCACGGTTTCAGCGCGGGAGAATTATTCCCGGACCGAGAACCGAACCACTGCCCAAACCGAGGCGCTCTTCAACGAAACCGGACTGGGCCTGGCCTTAAGGCCAATCAAATGGGACAAGTGGCACCTGCTGGCGAAATATACGCATCTGCGGGATATCTATCCGGCGGAACAGACGGATACGAACATTGCATCGACTAAGACCGTCTCCGATATCTACGCGTTAGAAACCGCTTATGATTTGTCTAAGTATCTCCAGTTAGTGGAAAAGTACGCCCTCAAGGATATGAAAGAAACGGTAGCCGGTTATGCTGAAACCGAAAATCAGGTGGCGCTTTGGATAAACCGGATTAATTATAATGTCTTCAAGCAGTGGTATGCCGGCGTGGAATACCGGACCCTCAGTCAAACCCTGGGTGATGACAAAAAGAGCGGATTCCTGATTGAGGCCATGCACAAGACCAGCCAAAATATCCATTTAGGCGTCGGCTACAATTTCACGGATTTTTCCGATGACCTCAGGCGCAACAACGATTACTCCTCCAGCGGATTCTTTATCAGAATTAATGCGATAATTGAGTACTAACTTCAATAGCACAGGAAATAATAAATTTAGCCACCAAGACACTAAGGCACGAAGAAAACGAATAGTTAATTTCTTCTTAGTGCCTTTGTGGCAGAAGTTATGATATTTTATTTATGAGTAATCTGTGGCTTTATTTCGCTGTGGAATAGGCGTCCAGCATCAGTTGTTTAGCCGATAATTGCCGCCATTCAGATGAGGCTCGATATTTGGCGTAAGCCATTGATGCCGCCATGACCGCGTTATCCGTGCAGAGATTCTTGGCCGGTAAATAGAGCTTGATACCTGATTCGGCGGACAATGACTGAAACCTGGCGCGCAATGCCTCGTTGCAGGCCACGCCGCCGCCTAAAACAATCGCCTTGGCCCTTTTGAGCCGTGCGGCCTGGAATGCTTTTTGGGTCAGGGTATCAACCGCCGCCGCCTGGAACGAGGCGCAGATATCCGGAATACTCAAGCCCTGCTTAATAGGGGTTTTGGCTGAAGCGTTCTGGCCTTTGCAATGATACAGCACCGCGGTCTTTAGCCCGCTGAAACTGAAATCCAAAGATTCTTCAGATGCGATGCCCCGTGGGAATTTAATCGCGCCAGGATTGCCCTTGCGGGCTATATTTTCGATAATCGGTCCGCCCGGATAACCCAGTCCCAGCATCTTGGCCACCTTGTCAAATGACTCACCGGCCGCATCATCCCGCGTCCGGCCCAGCACGCGATAACTAACCGGCGACCAGCCCGACAATGTCATTCTGGCGGGCTTAACATAAAACAAAGTCGTGTGCCCGCCCGAAACCACTAACCCGACATAAGGATACACTAAATCCTCAACTAAATTATTTACATAAAGATGCGCCTCGATATGATTGATTGGAATCAGCGGCTTATCCAAAACCCAGGCCAGCGCCTTGGCTGTGGACAGCCCAACCAGTAATGCGCCGATTAAGCCGGGTCGGTTGGTTACGGCCACCGCGGAAATATCAGCTAACCCTATCCGGGCGTCCTTTAACGCCTTTTTCATAATCGGCAGGATGGACTCAATATGCGCCCGGCAGGCAATCTCCGGCACCACGCCGCCATAAGCGCTGTGTATATCAATCTGGGACAAGACCACATCAGCCAGGACATCTTTTCCGTTACGGACTATGCTCACGGCCGTCTCGTCGCACGAGGTCTCAATGCCCAGACAGATAAAGGGTTTTTTAATCATAGGTTATACGTAGATATGCCTGCCTGCCTCAGGCAGGTTGATAAGTTTATAAGTAATAAATGATAATTAGCCCTGCCAGCTTATTTACTTATCACCTTATTAACTTATTTCCCCTCTTGCAAAAACTTTATAGCCCGCTCCAGCTGGACATCGGTAAAATCAGCCGTATCCTCGTCCGGGTCTCCTGCCCGTTCGTCAGTCGGGTCAGCCGCCTTTGATGCCGGATTCAATCTGGTCTTGAGCAGTTTGGCCTCTTCCTGGGGTGACATCTCAACCAGGATATCCGGCTCCAGTCCAAAATCCTTAACCCCCTTGTCGCGTTCCAGGCACCGGCCCGAAGGCGTATAATAACGGGCCGTGGTCAGCTTGACCGCGCCGGTGACGTTTTTCTTGGCGTCCCGGATGGTAAAGATGGACTGAACCGAACCCTTGCCGTAGGTATGTGAGCCGATTAAGGTAGCCCGGTGATAATCCTTCAGGGAACCGGCCAGTATTTCAGAGGCGCTGGCGCTGCTTCCATTGACCAGAATCACAATCGGCGTGGCAGTAATAGCCTTGTCGCCAGAATCGGCCTTGATTTCCTCGTTAATGGTCTTGCCCTTAAGCGAAATCAGGATTCCGGACGGAATAAAACGGTTGGCCATCTTGAGCGCGGCATCCATCAACCCGCCGCCGTTAAAACGCAAATCAATAATCAGCGACTTCATCTGCTTGCCCTGGAGGTTCTTCAATGCCTCATCAAATAAATCAGCCGTATCCTCCTGAAAAGCCGTGACTCTAAGATACCCGATGCGCGCCGGCCGGTCGACAATTTTAACATCCTTGATGCTCTTCATATTGATGATTTCCCGGACCAGCGTGATATCAACCGTGGCATCGGCGTCCTTATGTAGGATTTTCAGGGTCACGGTTGTCCCGGGCTTGCCCCGGACCTTTTTGGAACAATCCGAGACGGACAGGCCTTCGGTCGTCTCGCCGTTGATTTCCAGAATCTTGTCGCCCGGCAGAAGTCCGGCCCGGAAGGCCGGCGTGTCCTCAAACGGCGCGATGACCGTGACAATCCCGTCTTCCACGGTAATCTCCACGCCGATGCCGCCGTATTCGCCTTTGGTGGTCGAAACAAAATCGTTATACTCGTCCGCATCCATATACTGGCTGTAGGGGTCCAGCCCGCTGACCATGCCCTTAATGGCGCTCTCAAAAACCTGGTCCTTATTTGGCTCCTTGAAGAAATTATCCTTGATGAGCTGGTAGATGTTCTCGATATCCTGGAGTGTTTTCTGGTTATTCTGGGAAGCGCTTGTTGTTGCCGCCGTTGCTCCAGCATAGAAATTCCTGCCTTCCAGAATGCTCTTCCCGACCAGAAAGGTCATGGCCAGCAGGACAATCAGGAAGACAACATTAAGCCCTTTTTGGTAACGAATTGATTTCATTTGTAAATCTCCTTATTAATCTGTGTAATCTGTGGCTATTATGTTCGGTTTAATCTTGCCGCCACGGCCTGAGCCGCAATCATCACCGGCTCCCAGACATCGGTCACCGGCGGCGAGTAACAGAAGTCGCTCTTTAAGATATCGGCTATTGTCATCTTGTTCTGAATAGCCAATGATATCATATTCACCCTCAGGGCTGCGCCTGATTTGCACAGCACCTGTCCGCCGATAATTTGCTTGGTCGCCTTGTCAGCGATGAGTTTGATATGCACGTCTGTCCCGCCCGGATAATAATGAGGCAGGGATGGGAATTTAATTAGCGCCGAAACTGGACTAACCTTGAATCCTGAATCCTGAATCCCGAATTCAGTCATCCCGACACTTCCTATTTCCATTTCTAATAATTTCAGGACCGAGGCGTTCAGTATAGCCGGCCCGGTCTCTTGCTTACCCGCGGCATTGGCTCCGGCCACCACGCCCTGCCGGGCCGCAATCGTGCCTAATCCAATAACTATTGGCTGGCCGGTCAGGTCAGAAACACTCTCAGCGCAATCGCCCACCGCATAGACCTCCGGCAGATTCGTTCTGAGATTCTTGTCCACCTTGATTCCCCCGGTCACGCCAATGGCCACGCCCATATCCTTGGCTAATTTTACTGACGGCCTGACCCCGGTGGAAATAATCACCAGCGAATCCTTGTATTCATTTAAATCCGAAATGCTCTTGTCTTCAACCAGTTTTATTCCCGCGGCCTCCAAACGTTGTCTGGCCATCTGGCTGATTTCCTTGTCCAGCATGCGCCAGAGCAGGTATTTCTGTTCTATGATTGTCACATCAAGCCCGAGATGCTTCAGGGCTTCCGCTACCTCCAGGCCGATGAAACTGGCACCGACAATAACCACAGATTTCACAGATTTCGCAGATTGAACGATGTTCTTGGCATCATCAATCGTGCGCAGGACACAGACATTCTTACCATCGATGCCCCCAATAGGTGGCTTTGATGGCGTGGAACCCGTGGCAAATATCAATGAATCATAGCTCACCTTACCTGCCTCACCGGAGATAATATTCTTAAAGGTCACCTCATGTGCCTGATGGTTTATCCCAATTACTTCTGTGGCCAGTTTCTGGGTTATCTTCTGGCTGGCAAATATCTTGGGCGCGAACACCACCAGGTTTTCTATCGGGCTGATTATGCCCTTGATGGCAAAGGGCAGTCCGCATCTGGAATAGGTGGAATGTGATTCCCGGTCAATGATGGTGATTTCCGCGGTCCGGTCATGCTTGCGGGCTGAGAATGCGGCCGAGGCCCCGGCTGTCCCGCCCCCGATAATCACGATTCTCTTTGCCATAATGAACGCACACTATATTAAATACTGGGCCGGGTCAAGAAAAACATTTTAACCACAGATGACACAGATATACACAGAAAAATACTAACACGAATCGCACGAATCTAGCGAATAGCACGAATAATGGATTGACACAAAACCAATGATTTAGTAAGGAAGAGGTATGCGAAAGACGTTTTCTATAGCCGGTTCGGTATTGCTGGTGGTATGCTTTTTCTTGCCGATGGTGCGGGGATGTGGCGAAGACGTCTCGCCTTTTTCACATGCAAGAGAAGGCGCTACCCACATATTAAGAGGCGATATCGAAAGCATTCCAATGTTTGCAGGACTGCTTACACCTCATTTATTCGGACTGCTTGTTCTTTTAGCAACTATAATTTTAATGACTAAAAAACGAATTACTAAAATAATCGGTGTTTTCTATTGGGGAATTCTCATCCTTGGATACATCTTGACCTTATGCGTTCTGATAGCTCCGATATTCAATAACTGGCCTATCCACATTGATATGGAAAGCAAAGATGATGTAACTGGTGCGGCATATGTTCTGCTTGCTGCGGCGTATTCTATACTGATTCCCGTAATAGTTATTCGCATACTAAAGATGCCACAATCTTCTTTGATTATAATACCTGTTATCCAGAAACTACTGGCATTAATGTCGTTTCTCTGGTTTTTATATTGGTTGGTGGTGTTTAGAGGTGATACACTTTACGGGATTTATGTGGCGCTGGCGGCGTGCGTCTTGGTTTATTTGGGCGCTTCGTTATTTACAATGCCTTCGGATAATAAACAGCTAACAGAATAAACCCTTGCAGTTTCAGCACCTCTGCGTTTAAACCCTTTACGTTCTATGACCAATTAATCTGTATCCATTTGTGGTTAGGTTCAATTCGTGCCATTCGCTTCTATTCGTGTAATTCGTGTTAATCTGTGGTTCAGTCATCTTCGTGTTAAATCCTTCGTGTCTTGGTGTCTTCGTGGCTATATTATTGTATTGACATCTCCGTCATCTTGTGGTATGCTGAAACATATGAAAAAGTCAGACATTAAGAAAATAGTCCGACAGGGTTATGCCAAGGTGGCTACCATGAACACGTCCTGTTGCGGGCCAACTGTTTCCAAATGCGGATGCGGCGGCGGTACGGCCGTATCAAACAAGTCCATCAGCAAGGCCATGGGTTATTCGGATAAGGAAATGGCATCCGTGCCCCAGGAGGCCAATCTCGGACTGGGTTGCGGCAACCCCATTGCCATGGCATCGCTCAAGCTGGGCGAGACCGTGCTGGACCTGGGTTCGGGTCCGGGACTGGATTGCTTCCTGGCCGCCAATAAGGTTGGTAAAACAGGCAAGGTCATCGGCATAGATATGACCCCGGAGATGATAGCCAAGGCACGTAATAATGCCAAGAAGAAATATAGCAACGTCGAATTCCGCTTGGGCGAAATCGAAAAACTCCCGGTCGCGGACAATTCGGTCGATGTGATTATCTCCAACTGCGTGATTAATCTCTCGCCGGACAAACCGGCCGTATTCAAGGAGGCGTTCCGGGTCTTGAAGCCGGGCGGCCGGCTGATGGTCTCGGACGTGGTCACCACCAACCAACTGCCGGATGAGCTCAAGAAATCCATCGGCGCCTATGTCGGTTGCTTAAGCGGTGCGATAATGAAGGGCCAGTATCTCGGTACCATCAAGCAGGTGGGTTTCAAGGATGTGAGGATATTGGACGCCGCCAAATTCCCGATTGACTTTATGCTAAACGACCCGACAGCCCAGGCATTGGCCCAGACCATTAATCTGTCGGCAAAGTCTTTGGACAACATCGGCGATTCGGTTGAAAGCATCAAGGTCTCAGCCATTAAGCCCAAAAAGTAAACCAAGGTACTTGCCGGATAATCCAGCCAAAAGCAATCCAGTACCATTTTCGATAAATAAGGCGAAAATTTTTGCCGGGAGGGGGTAACAGTTTCTTTAGAAGTGGCCTTCGGTACGGCACGACTGGGTCTTGGGTATGGCACGGAGAGGTCTTAGGTAAGGCGCAGCCGGGTATTCTGTACGGCACATCGGAGTCTTAGGTACAACACAATGGGGTATTCAGTATGGCACGGCTGGGTATTCAATATGGCACGGCTGGGTATTCAATATGGCACAGCGGGGTATTAGGTACGATACCGAGGGATATTCGGTATGGCACGGAGAGGTCTTAGGTAAGGCACAGCTGGGTATTCTATACGGCACATCGGAGTCTTAGGTACAGCACAGAGGGACCTACAGTATGGCACAGAGGGGCCTGGGGTATGGTACCCCGGGGGTAGTATCTCCCCCCCCTGTTTTAAAGGGCTAATTTGTGTGAAAAACAGGATAAGTCAATATAAATAAAGGAGTAAGAAGAAAAAGCGGCTATTTGGTCCAGTGTACTCTTAATTCCCTTGCTGCCTTGACCTCGTCCAGCCGGCCAACTGGAGTTGTAGTAGGTGCATTCTTGACTACATCCGGCTGAGTCTCGGCCTCTTTGGCGATAGCTATCATGACCTTGATGAATTCGTCCAGGGTCTCCTTGCTTTCGGTTTCGGTCGGTTCTATCATCAGCGCCTCGTGGACGATGAGCGGGAAATATATCGTGGGCGGATGGTATCCGTAGTCCAACAACCGCTTGGCGATGTCCAGGGTCCTGACCCCGAACTTCTTTAACTGAATCGTGCCGTCCAGGACACATTCGTGCATGCAGTGCCGGTCATACTGGAGATGGTAGTGTTGCTTTAATTGGGCCATGACGTAGTTGGCATTTAGCACGGCCATCTGGCTGGCCTTTTTCAGGCCGGCCGGGCCCATCATCCGGATATAGACATAGGCCCGAATGAGCACCGCGATGTTGCCGAAGAATCCCTTGATTTGTCCGATGGAGTCGGGATAGTTATAATCAAGATGGTATTCAAACCCCTTGTCATTGCGAGCCCGTAAGGGCGTGGCAATCTGAGATTGCTTCGTCGCTTCGCTCCTCGCAATGACATCACCAGTCCTTGTCACAATCGGCACGGGCAGATAAGGCGTCAGTTTGGCTGTGACCGCAATCGGGCCTGAGCCGGGACCGCCGCAACCGTGCGGCGTGGAGAATGTCTTGTGCAGGTTAAAGTGCAGGACATCCGCGCCGACCAGGGCTGGCTTGGTGATGCCCATAATGGAATTGAAATTGGCGCCGTCCATATAAATAAATCCACCGCCGTCGTGGACAATCTTACAAATCTCAACAATGTGCTCGTCAAATAGGCCGAGAGTATTGGGGATGGTCAGCATTAGGGCGGCCACCTGGTTGTCCATTTTTGATTTCAGGTCCGCGATATCGACATTACCGTGCGCGTCGGACTTGACCTCGACGGCCTTGAATCCGCACAGAGCGCTGGATGCCGGGTTGGTGCCGTGCGCCGAATCCGGGATAAGCACTTTGGTGCGCGGGTCGTTGTGCTTCTTGAAATACTGGTGGATGACCTTCATGCCGGTGAATTCGCCGTGCGCCCCGGCGGCCGGGCAGAGCGACACGCCGTCAAAACCGGAGATTTCCTTGAGGTATTCGCCCAGTTCATACATTATGCGCAGGATGCCCTGGACCGTTGAGGCCGGCTGGTAGGGATGGAGCTGGGCAAAGCCGGTCAGGCCGCACAGGGTTTCGTTGACCTTGGGATTGTATTTCATGGTGCAGGAACCGAGCGGATAGAAACCGCTGTCCACGCCGAAGTTCTTACGCGAGAGGTTGGTATAATGGCGCACCAGGGTGAGTTCGTCCACCTCAGGCAGTTCGGCCGGAGCTGGCCTTAAGGCGGTTGGCGGCAGTAATTTATTGATATCCTGGGCCGGGACATCCAGGGCCGGCAGAGCGCAGGCGCTCCGGCCCGGACGGGATTCTTCAAAGATAAGTTTAGAATTCATAATTTAGTAAGCAGATTGAGCGGATTTTGCAGATTTAACTGATTTTAATATCCGCTGAATCAGCCGTATCTGCTTAATCCGCTTACGCATTTAATATTTTAACTAAGTTGTCTATCTCCTCTTTGGTATTCGCTATCGCGGTCATTCTTTATTTAGAGGGCTTTCAGAGCCACTCATACTTTTGACAGTATATTTACTAGATTATCAATTTCTTGTCTCGTGGTCATCTCGGTCACGCACAGGAGCATGGAGTTCTTCAGTTTCGGGTAAAACCTCTTGAGCGCCAAGCCGCCGATAATATTGTTCTTCAATAGTTTCTTGTTTATCTGCTCCGGATTTTTCGGACATTCTATCACGAATTCGTTAAAGTATGCGCCTCCGAATGCGAGTTTGAATCCCGGGATTTTGGATATCTGGTCGGCGGCATAGTGCGCCTTCTGCAGATTGAGGTTAGCCACCTGTTGCAGTCCGGTCTTGCCCACGGCGGACAGGTAGATGGCGGTCCGGATGGCGCAAAGGGCCTGGTTGGAACAGATATTGGAGGTGGCCTTTTCGCGCCGGATGTGTTGTTCCCGGGTGGACAGGGTCAGGACAAATCCGCGCCGGCCTTTGGCATCCGTGGTTTCCCCGACAATCCGGCCGGGCATCTTGCGGATATGAGCCATCTTGGTAGCCATAAACCCGAGATGCGGACCGCCGAATGACATCCGGTTGCCCAGCGGCTGGGCATCACCGACCACAATGTCCACCCCGTATTCGCCGGGTGGTTTAAGCAGTCCCAGGGACATCGGATTGACCACACTGATGACCATGGTGTTTTCCTGCTTGCGGACCAGTTTGACGATTTCGTCCACCGGCTCGATGATGCCGAAGAAATTAGGTGATTGGTAAGCCACGCAGGCCGTGTTGTCGTTCAGCTTTTTGCCCAGCGCTTCCAGTGAGGTAACGCCATCGGTAAAATCCAGTTCGATGATATTGATATCCAGATCATCCAGCCAGGCCTTGACCGTGGCCCGGTATTCCGGATGGATGGTTTTGGAGATAATGACCTTCTTTTTGTTAGTAGTATGGAGCGCCATGAGGATGGCCTCGGCCAGTGCCGTGGCGCCGTCGTAGAGCGAGGCATTGGAGACCTCCATGCCGGTCAGCTGGCACATCATGGTCTGATATTCAAAGGCGGTGGTCAGCGCGCCCTGGCTGGTCTCGGGCTGGTACGGGGTGTAAGCCGTATAGAATTCGCTCCGGGCGGCCAGGTGGTCCACCACAGCCGGGACAAAATGGTTGTAACAGCCCGCGCCCAGGAAAGACGCGGTCCGAGCAACATTGGTATTCTGGTCTGCCAGTTCGGAGAGCAACTTGGTTGCCTCCATCTCGCTTAACGGCGCCGGCAGTGCCAGTGGTTTGGTCAGGCGCAATTCTTTGGGGATGCTGGAAAACAGGTCGTCCAGATTGGCCACATTGGCGACGGCCAGCATTTCCCGAATGTCAGTATCAGTATGCGGAATATAAGGCATAACAATTGGGTTATTAGGTCATTGGGCTTTTCTGTTATTAATGACCCGCTGATTCCGTCTCACAGAGTTTTTGATACGCCTCTTTGGTCAGGAGGTTCTTAAGTTGCCCGTTGTCGGACAATTTAATCTTAACCAGCCAGCCGGCGTTAAAAGGGTCGGTGCTGATCAGGTTAAGGTTGGAGACGACCGGCTCGTTGACCTCAATAACCTCACCGCTCAAAGGGCTGTTAATGTCCACCACGGTCTTGACCGATTCCACTTCGCCCAGGGGCTGGTTCTGCTTTACCGCCTGCTTAAGCTTGGGCAGGTTGATGAAAATCAGGTCGCTCAGTTGCTGGGCGGCGAAATCAGTGATGCCGATGGTAGCCGTCGCGCCATCCACCATAGCCCATTCGTGCGTCTGCGAATAATATAACTCTGCCATATACACCTTACTTTCTATTAAGAAGAGTAAAATAATTATGCCGGATTATATTAGATATTATTAAAAAGAGCAAATAAAATCAGATAAAATACAAATAAGTTGACCCCGCACATAATATTTGTATAATTTATTTTGTAATTAAGGGACGCATCTTGTTTGTTTGGTAGATAACAGATAGACAATGTGATTTATGCGCCGGGATGGCATAATCACGCTGGCTTATTATCTACTTTATGGAGGTATAATCATATGCGAAAAAGATTTACGCTAATCGGACTAGGCGTCATTACCACATTCTTACTAATCAGCCTGCCGGCCGGTAGGCACGGCGATGTCTATCCCCAGGCATCCAGGTCATCAAGCGGGGCGGGTGACAGCCAGACAATAAGCAGGAATACATTTATCCAAATTGCCCAAAAGGTTTCCCCGTCCGTGGTAAACGTTTTTAATTTTATAGAATACGGCGCCTTTAAAACACGGGTAAAAGCTTCATTAGGCACAGGCTTTATCATTGACAGCAAAAAAGGGCTGGTTCTAACCAATCATCATGTCATAGCGGACGCAAAAGAAATGATGGTGGCACTGCAAGACAAACGGGTGCTTAAAACAAAAATACTTGGGAGCGACCCGTTTTACGATGTGGCCATACTGGAAATACAGAACCCGCCGGCGGACATAAAACAAGCCAATGTCGGGAACTCGGATAAGCTCGCCCAGGGCGAACTTGTTGTCGCCATCGGCCAGCCACGCGGCTATGAATATACCGTCACGACCGGAATTATTTGCGGGTTCGGACGCGAAATACGAATCGGTAAGGCCCAATGGTCCACGGTAGAATACTCCCCTTCTTATTTACAAATAGACGCCATAATAGATGCGGGCAATAGCGGCGGGCCCTTGTTTAACCTGAACGGCGAAGTGGTCGGGATTAATACAGTCGGGTTTTATAAATATGGCGGCTCAATACCAATCAATACGGCCATGCAGGTGAAGGAAGAAATCATAAAAAACGGGCGCGTTATCAGGGCCTACTTAGGATTGCGCGGCAGCGATTTTGACGACGAACTCGCCTGGGGATTTAACACCACAGTAGAAGATTTGGCGAAAGACCTGGGATTAAAAGCGCCTAAGGGCGTTTTTATACAGGGAAGCACGGAAGGCTCTCCGGCGGAATCAATCGGCCTGACAGAATCTGACGTGCTCATTGAATTATCAGATAAAAAAGTTGATAATTTGAATGATTATCGCGCGATAATAAAAACCTTAAAACCTGAGACTGATGTCAAGGTAAAATATATCCGCAAAGGCAAGGAAGAGGTGACGACAGTAAAATTGGCGGAAATGCAAACAGGCAAAAAACCCAACGAGAAGCAACCGGTTGAGGGAGAAGACGAGGGCGAATAATAAAGGGATAACAAGGGGGGATTCATTTATGGAAAATATTATATTTTGCGGGGGGTGCGGAACATTTATATCAGCCAGCGAAATCTCGGCCGGCAAGGCATCCAAAATAAATAATATCTATTATTGCCAAAAATGCTCCACCGGAACGCAACCGGCCCCGTCCCGTCCGGCGCCGACAACCCAAGCCAGGCCCGTTCAGGCAAGACCGTCCCGCCCAGGCGGGACTGCTCAGCCGGCACCAGTTGCGCGACCGGCAACACCAGCATCAAGACCCCAAGCGCCAATCCAGGCGCAAAAACCGCCGGCGTCAAGACCAACCGTTCCGGCAGCGCAATTAAATGATACGGTCCCGATTAATCAACCGGTTCGTCCGCCGGCGGGCCCGGCAAAGGCGCCAGTAAAACCAGCTCAACTGAACCAGCCACAGAAATTATCCCCGTCCCGGCCGCCATCAAGACCATCACAGACCTCGCGCCTTAAGCCGGCTCCGGTTCAGGAATCACCGGAAGATATGAATGAAGAAGGGCTGGAGGGTTCTCCGCGCCGGTTCGGCAAGGCAAAATCCGCCAAGGGCGGAATAAAGAAGATTTATCTTATTGCCGGCGCAGCTGTAGTTGTGCTCATCGTGGTAATAGCGATAATAATCAGCATGTCAAATGCGGCAAAACAGAAAGCAGAAGACGAGCGGCAAAGAACCCTAAAAGGCTATTTCAGCGAGATAGAAGAAGCCGAACGAGAATATCCCGCCGAGCCCCAAAAGGTTATTGACCAGATAAAGAAGAGAGAGGACGCATTAAAAGGCACTGATTACGAAAAAAAGGTGGCCGAAAAGGAGCAGGCCGCCAAGGCGCGCATAGAAATCGCGGATAAGATAAAGGAGCTCGAGGTGCCGGTTGATACGCTAGAACAGGTTGAGCAAAGACTGAAAGATATCAGCGCGCTGAAAAGCAATCCGGCCGTTAATGACTCGCTCGGCAGCAAACTCAGAGAGATATCAAATCTCCTCACCAAACAGAAAAAGAAATTAGTCGGCGAAGAAAAGAAGGCCCTCGAAGAACAGGAAGCGGCAGAGAAAAAGACCTACGATGATTTCAAGACAAAGATAACGGCCTTAAAAAACCAGAAGGCCTGGAAGGAAATGCTGCGGGAATGCGATATTCTTTTAGGGCGGCCTAATACCTTACAATACCAGGAGGAAGTTGATAAAATCAAAGCCGAAGCCAAAGAGGCGCTGGAAGAACAGCAGGAAAAGATAAAGAAGCGCAAGGAATGGCAGGTGCTTAACGACGATATCTCCAAATGGGACAGAGCGGGCGATTCCAAATCAGAGATTTATGTCGATGACGATAAAATAATGCTGAAAAATCCCAATTCGTCCGCTAACCGCGGGGCAATAACAACCATTACAAATAACAACGAGAAGGACGGCTGGAAGGATTTTACCCTGACACTAGAATTTAAGGTCTTAAGCGGCTCTTTGGATATGTCGGTGCGGGGCGGGTTGCAAGTTTTAAATTATGAAGGATTCCAATACCAGATATTTACCGGAACACCCATAAAATTCCCGAGAAAATTCAAGGATGACTGGCAGAAATATACCATCGAGCTGAAAGGCAAGAAATTAACCATCAGTGGAAGCGGTTTATCAGAGCCGGCGATTAGCGATGTTCCTGAAGGGTCGGGCGAAATCGGAATCAACATAAAAGGCGGCGATAATATAATCGTTAAAGAACTGAAAGTAAAGGTGATAGAATAATTATGAGCGATTTAATGAAAGAAGTTACGGACCAGACATTCGGGGATGAAGTATTGAAATCAAGCAGTCCGGTATTGGTGGATTTCTGGGCGCCCTGGTGCGGCCCCTGCCGGATGCTGACGCCGATTTTGGCCAAACTGGCCGCTCAATATCAGGGGAAACTGAAGGTGGTAAAATTAAACACCGACGACAACCCTGATACGGCCACCACCTATAATATTTCGGCCATTCCTACCCTGCTATTCTTCAAGGGCGGACAGGTGGTTAACCAGATTACCGGGGTTAAACCGCCCGATGAGCTGAAAAAGATAATTGACGAAATACTATGAAATATTTAATTACGGGCGGCGCCGGATTTATCGGCTCCCATTTAGCCGAAGCCATACTTAAACAAGGCGACGAAGTATGGATTATTGACAACCTTTCCACGGGCAGTATTAACAACATAGAACATCTCAAAACCAATCCAAAATTCCATTACACAATTGACACCATCTTCAACGAGCCGCGGTTAGCGGAATTGATAGATAATTGCGATATGGTGTTCCATCTGGCCGCGGCCGTGGGCGTCCGGCTGATTGTGGAAAGCCCGGTCAATACCATTGAGACCAACATTGCCGGGACCGAAAGCGTACTCAAGCTGGCGAACAAGAAAAACAAAACCGTCCTGATTGCCTCAAGTTCCGAGGTCTACGGCAAGAGCAATAAAATCCCGTTTAATGAAGATGACGATACGGTTATGGGCCCGACTGTCAAATCGCGCTGGAGTTACGCCTGCTCCAAGGCGATAGATGAATTCCTGGCGCTGGCCTATTGGCGCGAGAAGAAACTGCCCACTATCGTGGTCCGGCTGTTTAATACGGTCGGCCCGAGACAATCAGGCAGGTACGGGATGGTGATTCCCCGCTTTGTCCAGCAGGCGCTGGCCGGGGAACCATTCACGGTTTACGGAACCGGCAAACAATCGCGCTGTTTCACCGATGTCAGCGACGTAGTCGGCGCATTGCTGAAACTGGTCAATCACCCCAAAGCAATCGGCCAGGTTTTCAATATCGGCAGCACCCAGGAAATTACCATCGAGGCGCTGGCTAATAAGATAAAGGAAAAAACCAAAAGCGCTTCCAATATAAAATATATCCCCTACGACGAGGCATACGAGAGTGGATTTGAGGATATGCTCAGGCGCGTGCCGAACCTTGCCAAAATAGGAGAAATTATTAATTATAAGCCAGCCCAAAACATTGATCAGATACTGGATAAAATAATCCGCTATTTCAGAGAACAGAAATAATCATTTATGATTAGACGCTAAAGGGCGGCTAATCCGCAATATCGTAAACCAATTTGTATGCGTATTAACGGCATTAATGTTTATCCGATCAGCGACGGTTCTTTCAAGCTTGACGGCGGGGCGATGTTCGGCGTGGTGCCGCGTCTACTTTGGGAAAAACGGATGCCCCCGGACGACAAAAACCGCATCAAGATGGGGCTTTGGTGCCTGCTCATTAAGACCGGCAACCTGCCCGACGGTCAGGCGGGGAAGAACATCCTCATTAACACCGGCATCGGCAATCGATGCAGCCAGCGTTATCAGGACATATTTAAGATTCAACACCCCCCTTCACTTCTTTCCGGGTTGGCCGAGCATAATATTAAACCGACGGATATAGACATCGTAATTCTGACCCATCTGCATTTTGACCACTCCGGCGGCAATACGTTTTTCCAGAACAATATGCTTACGCCGACATTCCCCAAAGCCAGGTATATCGTGCAAAAAGCGGAATGGGAAAAGGCCGTTAATCCTAATGAACGGACCCGGGCCAGCTACATAAAGGATAATCTTATTCCCATCAAAGAAGCCGGCCAGCTGGAACTGCTTGATGGCAATGGTGAAATCCTGCCCGGAATTTCTGTCCGGGTTACCGGCGGACATACGCGCGGACATCAGATTGTCCTGATTGAATCAGGTAATAAGAAAGCGGTTTACTGGAGCGACCTAATCCCCACCACGGCGCATATTGACCTGCCTTATATTATGGGTTATGACCTCTATCCTGAAGAAACACTGGAAGAAAAAAGACGGCTGGTTGAACAGGCCATTAAAGAGGAATGGATTTGTTTCTGGGAGCATGACCCGGTAATAAATTGCGGTTATATCCGCAAAGACGCTGATGGCAAATTAACGGTTGAGCCGTTAGTCTAAATACTTGACATATCGGCAAATAGAGGTATAATTTAATATATTAATAGCCTGAATGGGCGACTTAAAGACACTCCAGAAAGGAAGTTTTTATGATAAAAACACTGTTTATTGGCGCGGCAACAGGAATAGTTCTGGCCTTGATGGGTTGCGGAATGAGCCGGGTTTCTTCAACATATACGGTTGACAACACTCCGGTAAAGACATATGCGCCGCCTCCGGCGACAATTAAGGTAAAAACTATCGCGGTCTTGCCCTTTAAGGATAAGACTACGAATAGCCCGATTAAAGGCGATGTGGGCAGCATGGCAGTTGACCAGTTAACTACGCTACTGGTGAATTCGGAACGTTTTTCAGTGATTGAAAGAGAACGCCTGGATGCGGTTCTGGCAGAACAAGGCCTGGCCGGCAAGGGCATCGTGGATTCGGCAACAGCCGCGCAAGTGGGCAAGATTTTAGGCGTTGATTTGATATTTACCGGGGCTGTCACTAACTGGGAGGTCAAGGAATCAAAATCCACCACCTTTGTGCTGGTAGGCGGCGGATCTGAAAGAGCCATTGATATTGACATGGCCGTAGATGGACGGATTATTGATACAACTACCGGACAGATTTTCTTCGCCGATTCCGGAGAAGTAAAACGAACGGAAAGCGTCTCCAAATCGGCTATTTTAAGCCCTACTCCAAGCGGCTATATCAAACTTGACCAATCAGTAGCGGGCAAGCAGCTGCGCCTGGTGCTGGACAATATGCTTTCCAAGATAATCCCGAAGGTGGACGCCAAGTTTAGCAGGTAGTATTTATAGTTATGCATTGCGTATTTCATAAAAAGATTGTTGTTAAGTGGCTTTTTACTTTTTACTTCATGCTTTTTACTTTCCTGGGCGGCTGTGCGGCCACGGGAACCAATACTACGTATGGGGATGATGACAGCAAATGCGGGATTTATCCGCCACCCCCGGCTAATTTCATCAGAAAGAGGATAGCCATAATCCCCCTTAAGGATAAAACTAACCAGCAATACACCAAAACCGACCTGGGATCCCAGGCCGTGGATATCGGCATAACATTATTACTGAATGCCGAGCGGTTTGACGTAGTGGAACGTGAACGTCTGGATGCCCTTTTAGCTGAACAAAAGCTGGTCGGGATAGTTGACCCGGCAACCGCGGCCAAAGCCGGTAAGATTTTAGGCGTTGACTTGATATTTACCGGTGCCATAACCAACTTTGAGATAGAACGCTCCAAGACCGGAGGGAGTTTTGGATTGCCCCGCATCGGCAAGTTGCCGGCTTTTGATATTGAAAAAAAGACCACCATTATGACGATTTCCTTGGCCATAGACGGCCGGGTAATTGAAGTGGAAACCGGCCGGGTTCTTTTTGCCGGTTCCGGCGAGATTAAAAGAGAGGAAAGGGCGGATAACTGGGGCGTTTGGCTGGAAAACGGAGCCCATGTTTCATCCAAAGAGAAAATCAGGATAGACCAGAATGCGGCCGGCAAGCAACTGCGCTTTGCGCTGGATGCACTGATTAAAAAGATTATTCCTAAGATTGACGCGGCTTATGGCGTAATAACGCCTGCGCCAGTGAAGGAAACAGAGAATAACCCCTAATCCTCTGCAACCTAATAAACAAAGAGGGGTAAATAGAATAGGATATGTTATGGAAAAGACATTAGTGATTATTAAACCCGATGGAGTCCAAAGGAAATTAATAGGCGCGATTATCAACCGTTTCGAGAACAAAGGCTTAAAAATCGTGGCGCTAAAAATGCTCAAGGTTTCACCCAAACAAGCCGAGACCCTTTATGCCGTGCATAAAAAGAAGCCGTTTTACCAGGGCTTGCTTAAATTCATCACGGCCGGACCGGTCGTAACGATTGTGATAGAGGCGATTAGCGCGGTGAATATCTGTCGTAAGCTGCTTGGGGCAACCTTTGGGCCTGATGCCGAAGCCGGCACCATCCGCGGTGATTTCGGAGCCAGCATAAGTTATAACCTAATTCACGCCTCCGATTCACCCGAAGCCGCCGGCAATGAAATTTCCATATTCTTTAAAGATACCGAAATCATGGCTTATAATCTGGATAACTTAAAATGGGTTTATCATCCCGCTGAAGAAGAAGAGATGAATTAATCCTAAAAAGGAGCGTTATATGAAAAACACCAAAGCTGGTTTTACTTTAATAGAATTGCTAATGGTGGTTATTATCATCGGGATACTTGCGGCAATCGCGGTTCCAAAATTTGTCGGACTTGGTAAAAAAACAAGCATAAAAGCGGCCATCGCTGAAATAAGCGTCATCGGCTCGGCATTAGATCGATATGAAATGGACAATCAGATGTTCCCCACTACTGAACAGGGACTTAGGGCGCTTATAGAAAAACCGGCTTCTTCGCCAGCCCCGAAGGATTGGAGCGGGCCTTATTTAAGCGATGATATTAAAGACCCCTGGGATAAACCATATCAATATCGTTACCCATCACAAAATGGCAGGATTGATTATGACCTTTGGTCTTGGGGGCCAGATGGCACAGAAGGAACAGAAGATGATGTCACCAACTGGAAAAAACAACCGTAAATCACGCCAGTTAAAAGGCATAACCCTTCTTGAAGTTCTTGTTGCTATTTCCATTTTGGCAATCTGTATTGTAGCGATTTTTCAGGCATTTATCAGTTCCTTTGATGCCCAATTAAGGGCGGAAAACTACTCCAGAAACATGCTCGTTGCTATGGATGCCCTGGAATATGCCAATGAATTCTCTATTCCTTTAAGCCAGGAAGAATTAACCGAGGATACCCGCAAGTTCACCTGGCAATTTACTAAAAATGATATTGAAGAATATCCCAAACTAAAAGAAATTATTATTGATTCTATATGGGAGCAAGGGAAAAGGCAGGGCAAATTCTCTCTGACCACATACTTTTGGAGCCCCCAGGAGCAATAACCTTATGCCGAAGATTAGATTATCAGGTTTCACTCTGATAGAGGTAATGATTGCCAGTGTATTAACCGCTTTAGCTGCTTTGGCCGCATACCATTCTTATAACCAGGGGATTCTAATCTGGAAAAAGGGGCAGGAAAATTCTAACCAGGATAAGGCTGTGTTAACACTGGAAAGAATTAATCGTGACCTTAAAAATACTTTTCCCTTCAGTCCAATAGATTTTATCGGTGAAGAAACTAAAATATCCTTCCCCTACCTAACTCTGAAATACGATTGGATTAAACCAGAAGAAAATAGTGAGCCAACAGATATTTCTGCCACCACAGGGTCATCCATCCCCCTACCGCTTATTACCAAAATAACTTATGAATACAGCCAGAGTGAAGAAAAACTCTCCCGCATCTCGGAGATATACGCCTATCCTAACCTTGACGAATTAAAGACTAACCCCGACGATACAAAAAAAGAATCATCCCGCATTCTCCTTGAAAATGTAGAAATACTAAAATTCTCCTATGCGATAACCAAAACCCCGGAGCTTAGCTTTTCTAATAATGCCATTAACTCCGGCCTGCCTTATGCCGTAAAAATAGAGCTGAAGTTAAAAAGTATGAAAAGCCCATTAACCCGAACAATCTTTATCCCTATTATTAAACCGCCCGGTAACGAGAACAAATAAAATATGCCTAAAAATGGCAAAGTTGAGCATCAGACCTTCAGTCAAAATAAACCCAGCCCCTGTCTATCCGTTTTGGGCGAGACCTTGACTTCGGACGGGCAGGATCTGGGTAAACTCCGTTCCGACGAACCAGAAAAGACCGGGTATCGAGAATGTCGGGAATTATTTCACGGCAGCGTCCTGATAATTGTCCTCTGGATAATAATCATCCTCACCATTCTAGCCGTAAGTGTCAGCGTGGTCGCCTCATCCCAGGTGTTTTTTGCCAGGCGCTACCGTAATCAAATAACCACCTATTTCATTGCCCGAGCCGGCATTGCCTTATGCCAGGCCGAATTAAACCGCGATAAAGAAGTCAATACCTATGACGCATTAAAAGAGGAATGGAGCAATAAAGCCGAGTTATTTAACGACAGGCCGGTAGGTAATGGATTCCTAAGCGTGGCCTATGAATACTCCAATCACCTCAAGACCATTTCCAACGAAGGCGAATCAACCGTAACCAACACCTTTTACGGAATGCTTGACGAGGAACGCAAAATAAATATCAATACCGCCAGCGCCACGGTTCTTGCGGCGTTATTCCAGAACCAGGCCTCCCTTACTCCAAGCCAAGCAAAAGAAATTGCTGACAGCATTATTGACTGGCGCGATACCGACGAGACCAAAAGGGAGAATGGCGCTGAAAATAGCTATTACCAGAGCTTATCATCGCCGTACCCATGCAAAAACAATAAATTTAATATGCCTGAAGAACTAATACTAATAAAAGGGATTCGGCCTGAAACCTTCCAAGCCGTCCGGGATTTCATCACCGTTTATGGAGACGGCCGGGTTAATATTAATACCGCCCCTTATCCGGTTTTACATGCGCTGGGACCATCAGAAATACTGGCGGAGAAAATCATCCGCTGCCGAGCCGGCTCAGATGAAATAGAAGGCACCGAAGACGACGAGGTATTTACCCAGCCATCCGCTATTATCAGCTCCCTTAATAAAAGGCAAACCCTCACCCAGGAGGAAACCAACCAGATAAACAATCTGATTACCACGAATGCCATTGGCATAAAATCAACCTACTTTCAGATTATCTCTAAAGGCTATCTTGCCGATATAAACACAGGCGAAAAGGACCTAAAAAATAGCAAGAAAATTATTTGTATTATCAACCGAAATGGTAAGATAGTGTTTTGGCAGGAGTAGTCAAACGCTTGGCAATTAATAATTCGTAACTATAAATAATGTTTGGTTCTAAAGATTTGATTGGTATTGAAATAGGCGGCCAGTATCTCAAAATTATCCACCTTAATAATAAACAGGAGATACTAAACTGGGTTTCCACTGATATTCGGACGCTAAATGACGACGGCATCGTTGATTTCATCCGCAATTATCTCCAGGAGAAAAGCATTAAAACCTTGGATGTGATTAATCCAGTCCCGGCGCGATATACCATCACTAAAAATATTGAATTACCATCCACCAATCCGGCGGAAATTAAGCAAATTATTAAACTTCAAGCCGGCCATCATTCACCCTATTCGCCGGAAGAGATAGTCATTGATTACATCCCCATTGGAGTCTTTAGGGGCGGCTATACCAGGATATTTCTGATAATTGTTAACCGCGATACCATCAAGCGTAATTTCGATATCATAGAACGCTCCGGTTTAAGATTGAAAAAGATGGTCCTGTCCCTGGAGACCATGGTCATCTGGTATAAAGACCGCTCACCGTCTAATTCCCTGGGCATACTGCACCTGGATGCTGATAATACTGATTTTCTGGTAATTAAAGAACAAAAACCCATATTCCTGCGTAATATTCCAGTCGGCGTCGAACAGTTATTATATGACCGCGATAAATATGCTCCTCAATTATTGGAAGAGATTAATCATTCACTTGAAGCATACCAAACCGAGCAATTGGAGTCACTTTCAAAAATAATCGCCTGCGGCGCCACCTTAAACGCCACCGAATTACTGCGACAGATACCGGAAAAGACCAATCTCACTGTTGACATTGAAGGCAACCTTGAAGGGCTAAAACTCGCCCCCACCGCGCCGGATATTAAAGGCACAGCTTCAGACCTCTCAGTTATCGGACTAACCTCAGGCGTGATCAAGTATAACAAAACCCATCTGGATCTGACTCCGGAAGAAGTAAAACTACGCGAGTCCGTAGCCGAAAAGAGCCGCGATATCATCTGGCTTGGGACTTTAATATTTTTTATCCTGATACTATTCCTCTCTATCTTCGCCCAAAAAATCTGGATGAAGAACCGGATAGTAAAAGTCCTTGAGAACGAAAGCCAGAAATACCAAAAAGAAGCCGCCGGATTAAAAGACACCAGACGCAAGATTGGACAGGCAAAAAACCATTTCAGACGCCGGGATTTCGCGCTAAATGCCCTAACTGAAATTCATAAGTGTATGACTCCAGAACTCTACCTGACAAACCTGGTTATTGACGACCCGCAAAGTAGCGGTCGCGACCAGCAGAATATAACACGCTTTGTATTGCGCGGGACTGCTAACACTACGGCAGACGTTCATCAGATGGCGGATAAATTGGGAAAATCAAAATGTTTTAAGGATGTCAAGCCGCCGGCTACAATGCCTCGCACTGAAACTAATCGCGCCAACGGCAACAAACGAGAAGTGGTTGACTTTGAAATAGGCGGCAAATTGGGATTAGAATAATATGAAGTTTATTTCTAAATTGTCTCAGCGGGAACGGATGTACTTTTACATTACCGCGGTGATTATTACCCTCTTTTTAGTGGACCGTTTCATCTTTGGTATGATGCTCGGACAAATTAACCAGTTGGATGAACGGATATATACCATAAAAAATGAATTGGACGACAATAAAAAGGTCATCTCTCTTAGGGATAATATCAGCAAAGAAAGCGAACTCTACGGTAAATATCTAGTCAAAGAACCAAGCCCCGAACGAGAGTTGCCGAAAATAATAAACACCCTGGCTATCCAATCAAAACTGGTTAATGCTGAATTAAAACCCATCGTATCAAGAGATACAACCAGATATCTGGTAGAACTAAACGCTGAGGGCACAATGCGAGATGTGGTTAATTTTATGTATAACTTAAATATGGTTCCGGCGCTACTCAAGGTGGAAAAAATAGACCTCTCGCCCAGAACAGTAAAATCAGAAACTCTTAAAATATATATTTTAATTTCCAAGGCCGTTATTCAATAACTAATTAATACCGGGCCATTGCAAAACGCCCTTTTTGTGTCACGCTGAGCTTATTTCAGCATCACTGCCAATAGGCAGATTATTTGGACTCTGAAACAAGTTAAGGACGACATTCTTTGGGTTGTATATTTCCATTTTGCAAAGGTTCACTTACTGCTATCCTATATGCCTCTAACCGGACAAGAACGAGAAATCTACTGGAATATTCCCCGCATCCTGGTCATAATCCATTACGGGCTATTTATTGTCGCTTCTATCATATTTTTCTACGGTATCCTTAAACACTTTCAGCTTATCCGCCTTGGTAAAAAAGATAACCGCTTCTCGTCCCTGCCCAAACGCCTGTTTAATCTGGTTTATTACGGGTTGTTCCAGCGCCGCATCCTGGAACGGCTCTATCAGGGCGCCACCCACACCGGCATCTTCTACGGCCTGGGACTCCTCTATATCGGCACCCTTCTGGTTCTGGTCCAATCAGACTTTGGTATTATCATTCTCACCGGCACATTCTATCAATACTTTTCGCTGACTATGGATTTAGCCGGCGCAGCGCTTTTGATTGCCCTATTCTTCGTCATTATCCGGCGCTATATCATCAGGCCCGTAGAATTAGATAACCAATGGGACGACCTGCTGGTTATCTTATTTCTGGGCGCTCTGACTGTCACCGGATTCCTCCTGGAAGGCAGCCGGGTGGCCGTTACCGAAATACCTCGGCAATTCGCCATCAGCTATTTCTCGCCGCTCGGGCTCCTGACCGGAAAATTAATTATCGCATTGGGCATAACCGAATCCGCAATCAGGATTTATTATCCTATCTGCTGGTTTACCCATTCCACTATCCTGGTGGCGCTCATCGCCTATCTACCCTGGTCCAAACTGATGCACATATTCACCGCTCCTCTGAATATATTCTTCCGTGACTTGGAACATCCGGGCACGCTGGTCAATCTGGACCTGGAGACCTCTGAGGAATTCGGCATCACCAAGATAACCGACTTCACCTGGAAGCACCTATTAGACCTGGATGCCTGCACCAGATGCGGACGCTGTAACACCGGCTGCCCCACCAACCTGAGCAACAAGCCGTTAAAGCCCAAGCAGTTGATTCAGAACCTCAAGAAACACCTGTTCGCCCAACCCCTGAACGCGGGAGCTAAATTCGCCAAGGTAGCTGTTAAGGGACCGATGCCCAATCTGGCGCCCGAAACCGTTTCCTATGACGAAATCTGGGACTGCACCACCTGCGGATTCTGTAAATCCAATTGCCCGGTCTTTATTGACCATCCGCCCAAACTGCTGGAATTCCGACGCCACCTGGTCCTGGCGGAAAGCAATTTTCCGCCTGAGGTCAAGACCATGTTCAAGAATATGGAAACCAACGGCAACCCCTGGCCGATTAGCTGGGACAAGCGCAGCGACTGGGTTAAGGATAGCGGGGTTAAAATCTTAAACGAAGGAGATAAGACCGATATCCTGCTCTGGGTCGGTTGCGCCGGCGCCACCGATGACCGCAATACCCGTGTAGCCCGGGCGCTGGTCAAGGTGCTCCAAAAAGCCGGGGTTGATTTCGCCATCCTCGGCAATGCCGAACGCTGTTGTGGCGACCCGGCCCGGCGCATCGGCAACGAATACCTCTACCAGCAATTGGCCGATGAAAATATCCAGACCCTCAAGAAATACAAATTCTCCCGGATTCTGACATATTGCCCGCATTGCCATAACACCCTCAAAAACGAATACCACCAGATGGACGCTAATTTCGATGTCCTCCATCACAGCGAATTCATCTGGGAACTAATCCAATCAGGCAAGCTATCCGTCTCTACTCAGAACTCAGCACTCATAACTCATAACTCGCCAGTCACCTATCACGACTCTTGTTATCTGGGTCGGTATAACGACATTTATAATGCGCCCCGGCAGATTCTGAAATCCATACCCGGCGTGGAATTCAAGGAAATGCCCCGCAACCACAAAAAGAGTTTCTGTTGCGGAGCCGGCGGCGGACGGATGTGGATGGAGGAAAAACGAGGCGACCGGATTAACCAGATTCGCATCCAGGAAGCGCTGGGTACGGTTAAGAAGGGAACAGTCATCACGGCCTGTCCCTATTGTTTGACTATGTTAGGAGACGGCATCAAGGAAAAAGGCATTACCGACCAGCTCAAGGCAGTGGACATCGTGGAAATGCTGTCATAGACACTACGAATTACTAATCTTCTAATTACGAATAGGCCAGTTGCATGAGTTCAAAGTAATTCGTAATTCGCGAATTCGTAATTAGTAAGGGGTCATTTTAGGTAAATCAACCCGTCCAGGAACAACATCCCGCCGCCCAGAATCATAAACAGAATCCCCAAATCCGGCTTGACCTCGGCTAACTTAAAAAGAAGATACACATCGCTCGTTTCTATCCGGCCCCAGATATAAAGCCCCAGGACAGATGCGATAATGCCGGCGAAAAGAACAACCAGACCGTAGCTGAACCCGGCCGGCCGGAGCAGTGAAAGCAGACCAAAAACAAAGGCGACAACTATGATGGCAATCAGAATCCAGAAAGGGAAATACAGAGCCGGCTCGTTATAAACATAGGCAGTCCGGTTAATCAGGCCCAAAGAGCCCTGGCCCGTTGCCCAGGGCGTATAAAGCGACCAGATTAATAGCCCCAGCCCAATAGACAGCATAAAGAAATGCAATACCCATAACAGGAAAGTCGGCTTTTTCATTTTGTTCTACTGATACTAGGCATCCCTAATCGGGTCAAGAAATTTCACTCACTGGCGCCGAAGCGCCATGGCGCCCTAATGGCTCCAAAAGCACAGAGCTATTGCCTCCCGTAGGGACGAACACCAAATGACTCTTGTCACCCTGAGCGAAGCGAATGGTCTCGTTAACAATTAGATTCTTCGCCTGCGGCTCAGAATGACACCTTAGTGCCTTAGTGTCCCCGCCCGAACGACTGATGTCATCCAGTCGGGCAGGTTTGTGGCTAAATTTTATACTTTCCTATATTATAAAAAATCCCCCTTGACAAAATCAGATATCTATGCTATAATCCTGCAAGTAGTAGCGGACTAAAAGCAAGCAAATACAAGGGAGGTAAGTAAAATGAGAGGGATAATAATCACGGTGGCGATACTGGCGGTCATCCTGGGGCCGGGCTGGTATCTCCTAAACCTAAATGCCGAACGGAACGCCCCGGTCGCTCCTAAATACACCTGGAAACCGATTCAGGCCAAGGTCACCCATTACAGTTGCAATGAAAAAGCCGAGCGGAGATGGAAGGGTAAGACCTCGCTTAACAAATCCGCCCGGAATAATAACGGCGTGGCAGTTGACCCCAAGATAATCCCTTACGGCTCAATCATTCACATCCCGGGCATCGGCACCAGGGTGGCCGACGACACCGGCGGCAAATGCCGGCAGTATGGCCGGAATAACCAGGTACTGGTTGACGTGCGCTGGAACGACAAAACCCGGCGGGAAATGTTGGATATGGGCTCTGAATGGCAAACCGTTTATATTCTTCAAAAGGTCAGCAACGATTAGCCGACAAGATGCGAGGAATACCGTTGTAATCATCAAAAATTTTTATGGCACGGAAAACATTTGTGGCTTTTATAATCTGAAGCGCTACTTTGGCCTGTCCGATACCAATTTCTAACAAGAGAAAACCTTCAGGTTTGAGATAGTCCGGCGCATGTTTTATTATCTTTTCAATATAAGCCAGGCCCTTTTTGCCGGCCCATAATGCTCCGGCCGGTTCATATCTCAATCCGGCCTGCCATTTGGATTTCTCAGCCCTATCCACATAGGGCGGGTTGGAAACAATCATGTCCGCTTTAATTCCCTTAAATGGTTTAAACAAGTCGCCAGAGCATAATTTGATGTATTTGCTGACTTGATGTTGCTTAACATTGAGCCGAGCAACATCTAACGCCTTTTCTGATATATCGGACGCAATGATGCGCAGGTTTTTAATACCACAATGCTTGGCGATAGAGATGGCGATATTGCCGCTCCCAGTGCCAATATCCAAAACAATGAGCATTTTCTCTACGCTCCTTGCTCTATGCTCTACGCTCTTTATAGCTTCTTCTACAAGCAATTCGGTTTCGGGCCTGGGAATGAGAACGTCAGGCGTAACCACAAAATCCAAGGACATGAATTCCTTATGCCCGGTAAGATATGCCGCCGGCCAGCCTCTATTATATTTCCTGAGCAGTTTCCGAAAGCGGCAGTATTGCTCCGGGGTGATAATCCTCTGATGGTCTTTATATAAATCAATCGTTTGGCGTTTCAGGATATGAGCCAGTAGAATTTCTTGCTCCGAAGAACGTTGTGATAAAACCTCGGCAATGCGCATTTATTTTAGGCCTCCGCCCTCGGGGCGGGAGATATTCTGGAGTTTCAACTTGCGGTCTTCTTCCATGAGCTTGTTAATCATCTCATCTAGTTCGCCTTCCATCACCACCGGCAGATTATGAAGCGAGAAATTGATGCGGTGGTCGGTAAGCCGGCTTTGGGGAAAGTTGTAGGTGCGGATTTTCTCGCTCCGGTCGCCGGAGCCAATCTGGGTCTTGCGCATTTTATCCCGCTCCGCTTTGCTTTTTGAGGCCATGTTTTCGTAGATGCGGCTTCTCAGGAGGCGCATGGCTAAATCCTTGTTGCGGTGTTGGGAGCGTTCCACCATACAGGCCACAACCGTATTGGTCGGAAGATGGGTGATGCGCACGGCTGAGGCAGTTTTATTGACGTGCTGTCCGCCCGGACCGCCGGCTGAATAGGTGTCAATCTTGAGGTCTTCTGACCTGATTTCCACTTCTACTTCTTCGGCTTCAGGCAGAACTGCCACCGTGCAGGCCGAGGTATGGATTCGGCCGCTGGCCTCGGTGTCCGGAACCCGCTGGACCCGATGCCCGCCGCTTTCAAATCTCAGATGCTTATAAACGCTCTCGCCTTCTATAGAAAAGGTCACATCCTTAAATCCGCCCAGTCCGGTCGGGCTGGAATCCATCAGCAGGCATTTCCATCCTTTCCGGTCGGCGTACTTGGTATACATCCGGAAAAGTTCTGCGGCAAACAGGGCCGATTCTTCGCCGCCGGTGCCGGCCCGGATTTCCATAATCACATTCCTGTCGCCATGCTCCTCGTTAGTCAGGAACATTTCTTCCAGTTCGCCTACAATCTTCTTTTCTTTTTCGGCTAAGGTATTGAGCTCCTCAGTAGTCATCTCAATAAAGTCCTTGTCGTCCTTGTGCTGTTGGATAAGTTCATGGGTATCTTTCTTTTCCCGGCGGATTTCCCCCAGCGATTTTATGCGGGTTACGAATTTGGCCAGAGAGCCACGCTCTTTCATCAGCGTAGCGTAACGGGACTGATTGCTGATTATTTCCGGCTGGACGATGAGCGTCTCTATCTCCTCGTATCGCTTCAACATTTCGGCAAGTCTATTTTCCATAAGGTTCTTTAGAAATAATTGTTAATCGTTTCTCGGCCCATTTAAATTCTTCGGTCAGTTTGTTATCCTGGTAGAATTTTAACAGTTCTTTTTCACGCTTAATAATATCAAATCCGATATTCCATGCCAGTTTCTTAAGACAAATAGAGCAAAGATGCAGTGGATATCTATCCGTTTCTTCCAAGCTATTGCTTCCACTCTCATCGCATTGATAAAAGATGCAATGCTGCAGACCGAACATATGGCAGGTCTCGTGTGAAAGAACCTTGCAGGAGCGCCTGAACGCTTCTATGCCGCTTTTCGGCATCTCCTTTTCTCCATAAAACGACGGGAAATACCTGGCCAGCGAATAAACGCCGACTCTTTCTCCCAAGCTGGCCTGGCCGAACACGAAATTCCAGCTTTCCTCCGGATAAAGGTCACCCATAGTAATTCCAAGATAACAAAAAGCGTCCTTGGGCAATGCGGGTTTGAGCGTCTCGTCCATAATCACTCCTGCTTGATACTGTTTCCATTTCCCGTTTGGTCCGCTGCGTTCCCGTGAACAGTTTACCGGCATTGGCTTGGTAGCGGTAACAACCACGTTCATCTGGAAAAATATGGCGGTGAATTCTTTCGCCTTATTCAACAGATTGGTTTGTTCTTCGTTGAATTCGCCTATCGGCTGGAGATAAATAATGTACCGTTTATCGTTAGGCCGGTTCGGCTTCTGCTTTAGATACTGCTCAAATGTCTGGCCCCTCTCCTTAAATCTATCCAGCCAGTCGCCTTTCTTAGGTTTAGGCATCTTTTCAAAACCCGAATCATCCTTAAAAGCAATATGCTCAGGATTAAAAAAGTATTTATTGCTGCTTTCTTTTCCAAGGTTATTCGTTTCAGGATAACAAAACGATGCGCACAAGACACAGTAGCTAATAGAGAATACTATTCTCATAAAGCAATAAATAAGTCGTTAAGCCCTGACGATGCGGTCGCTGAAGCCAATAACATTTTTGGCGGCGTTGCGGGTATCTATGACCAGCCGGCTATGCTGAACTATCCATTGATAGTCATAAGCCGTATGGTCAGTGGAAATAACCACCACATCCTGTTTCTTAAGCATCTTTACTGAAAGCGGAGTTGATTTCAGAGGCGGGAATTTATAATGCCTTAGATGCGGCAACTTAGGGATAAACGGGTCGTTATAGATTACTTTAGCGCCCTGCTCCTGGAATAACTCCATCAGTTTCAGGGACGGTGATTCCCTGATGTCATCCACATCCTTTTTATAAGCCATTCCTAATATGAGAATGCGGGAATTCCTCACTGATTTTGAGCGTTTATTCAACGCCTCCATTGTCCGGGCCACTACATAATAGGGCATTGAGATATTTATCTCGCCGGCCAATTCAATGAATCGGGTGGTCATCTCGTATTGCCGCGCCTTCCAGGAAAGATAAAACGGGTCTATAGGGATGCAGTGGCCGCCCAAGCCCGGACCCGGATAAAAACTCTGGAACCCGAAAGGTTTGGTGGACGCGGCCGAAATCACCTCCCAGATATTAATGCCCATCTTATCAAAGAGCATCTTAAGTTCATTCACCAAAGCAATATTGACACAACGATAAATGTTTTCCATCAACTTGGTGGATTCTGCCACCCTGGCCGAAGAGACCCGAATAACCTTGGCCACCGCCTGCTCATAGAGCATAACCGCGATATCCGTGGCAATCTTATCAACCCCGCCGACCACCTTGGGGATTTTCTCGGTGGAATATTTGGGATTGCCCGGGTCTTCCCGTTCGGGCGAAAAGGCCAGATAGAAATCCCGGCCGCACTTCAACCCGGTCTTTTCCAGGATGGGCTTGACCACTTCATCGGTCGTACCCGGATAGGTGGTGCTTTCCAGGACGATAAGCTGGCCTTTTCTCAAATTCGCGGCAATACTCCGGGCGGTATTTTCAATATATGACATATCCGGATCGCGCATAACGGTTAATGGCGTCGGAACACATATAATAATCGCGTCCATGGACTTTAGTTCTTTGAAATTATCTGTAGCGTGGAACCCGTATTTTTTGTGCATCTCCTGAATAAGCGATGCCGGAATATGCTTGATATACGATTTGCCCTGATATAAGACCTTTATCTTAACTGGATCGACATCAAAACCAGTAACCGGGAATCCCTTATAAGAAAAGACCTTTGCCAGAGGGAGTCCGACATAGCCCATTCCAATAATACCAACCCGCGCCTTGTGCGACCTGATGAGCTCGACTAATTTCATAATTATACTAGTCCTTAAGGTTTCTATTATTATGATTTGTGAGTAGAATATTTAATTCCACGCAAAAGTCAATATAATTCACTGCTAGACAACGGGATTTACTCACTTTACCCAATTGGATGAATCCATTTAATCCTATTGTTATTTTCTTGTCTTGTCGGTCAATATTTGATATGAACCAATTAATAATTAACTAAACGATTAACAAAGAAGGGGTTTGACTATGCAAAGCACGTACAGGCCATCAAAGACAAAAAGGCGCCGAAAAGGTGGCTTCAGGGCCAGGATGAAAACCAAAGGCGGTCGCAAGGTATTATCGCGTCGCAGAGCCAGGGGTTGCTGGAAACTAACGGTCAGCGATGAGCCGACATTGAAAAACAGGAAGTAAACAAACCGCTACTTGCGATGAAGCTTCCTTTTAAGGGCATCCTGGATTTCGGAAGGAACAAATAACTTCATATCCGCACCCAACGAAACAGCTTCTTTCAGCAAACGAGAGGAAATATAAGAGTATTTTTCGCAGGTCATCACAAAGACCGTCTCGATGTCTGGCGCAATAGCCCGGTTGGTCAAAGCCATTTGGAATTCATATTCAAAATCTGAAATCGTTCTGATACCGCGCAGAATAATATTGGTCTTCTGTCGGCGGACATAATCAATTAACAATCCTTTAAACGAGTCCACGGTAACATTAGGATATTTTGAAATCGCCTTTTTTATGTGCGCAACGCGTTCCTGCCTAGAAAAAATCGGGTTTTTAGACGCATTATCAGCTACAGCCACAATCAACTCACCGAATATCTTGGCGCCGCGCTCAATTACATCAATATGCCCCTTGGTCAACGGGTCAAAGGTTCCGGCATAAATAGCTTTATTCATAGTCAACTCCTCCCGATTCCATAGTAGATAAACCCTTGTTGTTTCATTCTGGCAGGTTCAAAAATATTGCGCCCGTCAAGAATAACCGGCTGGCGCATCAATTTTTGTATTTTTACTAAATCAATCAGCCTAAACTCATCCCATTCAGTAGCAATGAAAAGGCATTCGCTTTTATAAGCCGCGTCATAAGGATTCGAACAATAATGAACATCGGGTAAAAGCTTACGCGCCTCCTTCATTGCCTGCGGGTCGTATGCATTAATATATGCCTTCTCGCGGAGTAATTGCTCGATGATATACATTGACGGCGACTCTCTGATATCATCGGTGTCGGGCTTGAATGAAAGCCCCCAGATTGCAATATGCTTGTTCCTGAGATTCCGACCCAGAGCCTTTTTAATCTTCTTAATAACCATTTCACGCTGATAAAGATTAACCCTTTGCACGGCCTTGAGTATCCCGAAATCATAGCCCAGCTTATTCGATATATGTATAAATGCGGCCACATCTTTGGGAAAGCAGAATCCGCCGTATCCGATACCGGCATTAAGGAAATAAGGATTAATTCGTTTATCAAGCCCGATACCACGGGTAACCATTTTTATATCGGCGCCGCTCTGTTCGCAGATATTGGACAGAGCGTTGGCATACGAGATTTTCAACGCCAGGAATGAATTTGCCGCGTGCTTAATTAATTCGGCACTTTTTATATCGGCAACTAATATTTTGGCGCGGAAGGATATAAAAACCCGGCGCATTACTCTTTCTGCCGCCTTACTTTTAACGCCAAGCACAATGCGGTCCGGATAAAGAGTCGTCTTGATTGCCGAGCCCTCCTGCAAGAACTCCGGGTTTGAGACGATATCAAAGCGGGCATTGCGGGGAGCGTGCAGCTTGATGATTCGCTCCATTTCTTCGGCCGTCCCTACCGGCACCGTACTCTTTTCCACAATAACCTTATATTGACAATTAAGGTTTACCGCTATTTCTTTCGAGACGCGGCGGATTTGCGAAAGATTGGCGCCGCCCCACTTGCCCAGCGGAGTCCCGACCGCAATAAATATAACTTCGGCAAACCGCACGGCTTCCTTGATGTTGGTTGAGAAGTTCAGGCGCTTATTCTTGTAATGCCGATTGACTAGTTTCGCCAAACCCGGCTCATAAAAAGGCGTAATCTGCCGCTGAAGCGCCTCTATTTTCCTGCGGTCACTGTCAACGCAAATAATCTTATGTTTCTTTTCTGCCAGACAAACACCTGTGACCAACCCAACATGCCCCGAGCCGATAATGGCGATTTTCATATTTATTTAATTTCTCCCATATCTGCCCAGATGCCTTTCCAGCTAATAAAGGAACGGAAAGATATTATTTAACCCCTTTAGGTGAAAGCAGAATATTAAAATTCTTCTCATCCTTACCCTTGTCTATCATTACGACAAATTCAAGGAAAAACTCATGTAAGTCCCGGCGCAGGGAATATCGCCGATTAATAAAATCGCCGGCCCTAAAATCATATTGATCCGTGACGGATAATTCCCACTTCTCCAGCGGAGAACAGGCTAGATTTACTCCATAGGTATCAGTCCGGTCCAAGATATAATTGCCAAACAACGAAACCGTCCACATAGAATAAGGCACAAAATTAACATTTAAATACCAGACCTCACCCTGATGGGTATTCGTATTATACTGCCAGACCGTTCTAAATGAAAAAGGCGCCACCGGGGTAAGCAGAACATCAAGATTAAGGTCGGAGATTTTACGTTCAGGAAAATCACTATTCTCTACCGGTGGAATCGTCAGAGAGCTCATCGGGTAAAGATAATTTGATGCCGTATTGCTGACCGGCTTAGAATAACGCTCAATGGACAAACCAACATTTAGAAATTCCTGATAGGCGCCGTTATGTTCTGACTTGAAGCGGTTCCGGATTTCAAAGAACCATTCGCCCATTTCATCATAGCGATCGGTATTGTCAAAGTAATATAAATCAGAGGACGGGACACTCACATAACTGTTATTGATATACCGAACATCAAGGGAGACGGTGTGCACGGGTTTGGAGATACCCAACGGTTTCTCCTTGAGGTCAAAGGCGCGATAGAATTGGGTGAAAAGCCGGGCGCCTTCAGACCCGACAAAACGAGTGGTGTAATCCGTGTCCTGCGGGGTCTTGTTATAACCGGTCCAACGGCCTGCCACAAAGGGCGTAAATTTGATGAAATCAATGTCCAGCGGAGTGGATATCTCGTTGAAACTGTCAATCCGGTTGACCTGATAGCCAAGCATTTGAGGCAGAGCGTCCTGTTCTCTCTGGACGCGGGAAAATTCCAGGGTTCCCGAATAGTATAAAAACGGTATTGAGCCTGAAAAGCCCAGAGGCTCATTCATCATATACCCTTTGAGGCTCGGCTGATATTCGGTTTTGTTCTGGAACGTGGTCATGGTCGGCTGGCCAATCAGGGTCACAGCCTTATTATACCTAAGATACCGCAAGTAAGCATAAGATTCGGGCGGTTTTCGCTCCTTGTATTCATCGTTAAAGAACTCCGGCAGGAAGTAACGATCCGAAAGGTAATACAACTCCACGTCACCGCGCAGATTAGGATTAAAATTCTGGCGATGGAAGACCTGAAACCGGCCCCGTTCCTCATCGGTTACCGTAGCCATTTCCTGAGGCGATCCGTATAACCGGGTGTTATATTTTAAATCAGGGTCCGGCCCTTTATCCTGAATATAATAACCCTTGACAAATCCCTCGTAATTCTGCCAATCATATTCCAGTTTCGGCTCTGAGGCCAAACCGCGTTTCTCGTAAATGTGTTCATCCAGTGTCAGGTCGCCCCATAATTTCTTTTTATAATAACCATCCCGGTCTTTAATAATTTCATCTTTTTCATCCCGGACGTATTTTTTTATATTAAGCCCTAACCTCACGTCCGTGCTCTGTCCCAGACGGGTAGATCTGGAAAAACGGGCACTCCTTATAATAGAATCATCCCCCAGCGTTTTTTTATAATAAGGAATGTAGAAAACCGGAATGCCGGCTATATGCGGCACCAGGTGGTTAATAATAATATGCTTGCCGGATTCATCTTTGATAAAAGACACCTGATGCGCCCAGAAATAATAATGCGGCTGGCCATGCGGGCAGGTGGTGACTGAAGCATTTCGGGCAATTATTGTGCTTTTATTTACCTGATAGGCAATGTTCGCCCTGATAACAACAGTAAGCTCCTGCTCGCGGTTATCCCGAGCCGATGTTCTGATTTCCAGATTGATAATAACAGCCGTATCATTGGTAAAATTATAATAAAACCGATCCGCCGACAAAACGTCGTTCTCGCTGATAACCTTGACATTTCCTTCGGCATAGACCTCATCAAAAATAATATCCTTGCCAGCCTGGACATTCCCGTCCTTGGTTTTATTACGGGCGATAAGCGTTTCGGCTTTCAGTATCTTACCGGCCTGGTATAATTCCACTTTATTGGTAAAAGCCGTAATCTGGACACCATCTTCCTTGCGGATTTCCATCTGCCCGTAACGGACATAGGCCGAAGGCTCGGGCTTCTGGGCGGCGGATTCGTCTGGCGCAACAGTTTTAACAGGCGCCAGCGGCGTTGCAGCCTCTTTGGGATTCTTTTCCTGCGTAAAAGAAACTAAAGGCGTATTTATAAGCAATCCCAGGCTGAATATGAATAATATATTCCAAAACTGTTTCATAACACCTTTCTTCATAATTTATAATCGGCCAAAGTCAAACAAAACCACTCAAAACTTGACCCCGGACTTATTCCAATGTAGTATCTAAAATAGCATTTAACCAACTACGGACGCCGGGTCTAACATAGATACCCCGCGCCTTTTGATGCTCCCGTAGTTCAATTGGATAGAGCACTGGCCTCCGAAGCCAGGAGTACAGGTTCGAGTCCTGTCGGGAGTAATAAAAGGTGCGGGGCGGAACTATAAAATAAAATAAAGATTTTCTTGATTTCCAGGTTAATCTATGCTATATTATTTTATAGTTAATCCGGCTAATCTGTTATAGGGGGGAGGATATTTTTATGCCAACGATTGTGGAATGTCCAATTTGCGATACTAAGTATGATATTGCTTCTCTCAAAGACGGGATGAAATTAAAGTGCACCCGCTGCCACAAGGTGGTTGGCACAATCAGCGGCGGCGATTTACTGCCCATTTTAGAGACCATTAAAGCCCCGAGCATGCCGAAAAATGCCCCCGCACCCAGGATTGCGGAAGATGAAGATGGCGAATACGAAGAGGTTATCGTCAGAAAAAGAATCTCCAAAGACGGAACGCATTCCGAAATGGAAATGCCGCCCAGAAAACCCATGGAAATGCCGCCGGCCATGCTGGTGCTGGCTGGACTGACCGGCCTGGCGGCTCTGGTGGTGGTTGTTTACATTACGGTAACGCTCTATCAACCGCAGGAAATATTCAAAGCGCCCAAAAAACATGATGCCAAAACCACGGCGACCGATACCAACCCCGAGAAATAACGGACTAGTAAAATGGGAAATGCCTTGTGGTTAAACCTAGGCGAGATGCTCAGGGTAAATTCCGTAAAATACCCCCGCAAAACCGCATTCAAGGATAAATTCTCATCCCTGACTTTCAGCCAATTAAACCAGCGGGTCAATAAACTCTCGCATCTTCTGCTCAACCTGGGCCTGCAAAAGGGAGACAAGGTTTCCTGCTTCCTGGAAAACTGCCTGGAGATTGTTGAATTATATCTGGCCTGCGCTAAAACCGGCATCGTTATAAATCCCATAAATTTCCGCCTGAACGCCTCGGATACATCTTACATTATCAATAACGCCGATAGCTCAGCCCTCTTTTTCCATAGCGAATTCACACCGCTGGTCGAATCAATCAGAAATTCACTGGCTCAAGTAAAACATTATTTTATTATTCCCAGCTCTCCTGATATCCCGGTCAATATCACACCCGCCACACGACAGAAATACTCTGACTACGAACTGTCCCTAAAAGAAATGTCCGATGCCGAACCAACCTGCCTTGTAAAGCCGGATGATATCTGGGTGCTGCTCTACACTTCAGGCACCACCGGCCAGCCCAAGGGCGTGCTCCGCTCGCACGAATCATATATCGCCTTCTATCTTATTAATGCCGGCGACTTCGGATTTGCGCCGGACGATATCTGCCTCAATGTCATGCCCTTGTGCCACGTCAATACCACATTTTTCTCGTTCACGATAACCTATCTGGGCGGCGGCGTCTATATTCATCCAGCCCGGCACTTTGACCCGGCTGAAATACTCCAAATTATAGAAAAAGAAAAAATAACTTTTATTTCGCTTATTCCCACCCATTACCATCTGCTGCTCAACCTGCCCACGGACCTCCGCCGGAAATATAATGTCAGTTCCATAAAGAAATTGCTCTGCTCCTCGGCGCCAGCCCGCGGCGATATCAAAAAGCAGGTCATGGACTATTTCCAGAGCGCTGAATTATACGAAGGCTACGGCTCGACCGAAGCCGGCATTGTCACGGTCTTAAGACCCGAAGAACAACTGGCCCAGGCCGGCTCCATCGGACGGGAATCCGCCGGCACCGATCGCATAAAACTGCTGGACCACCATCATAAAGAGGTCGCGCCCGGCCAGGTCGGCGAATTATATTCCCGCGGCCCGATGCTTTTCAGCGGTTATTACAAACTGCCGGAAAAGACCCAAGCGGCATTTTCCGGCGACTGGTTCTCGGCCGGCGATATGGCCCGCCAAGATGCCAACGGCTATTATTACCTAATTGACCGCAAGGACAATATGATTATCTCTGGCGGCGAACATATTTATCCCTCCGAGGTCGAGGAGATTCTGATGCGCCATCCGAAAATATTTGAAGCCGCGGTCATCGGATTGCCTGATGATAAATGGGGCGAAAAAGTAATCGCCGTAGTGTCGCTAAAAGACAACGCCTGCGCCAATGAAGCGGAAATCATAGAATTCTGCCGGGATAAAATGGCCTCGTATAAGAAACCCAAGACCGTCAGATTTGTTCACATCAAAGATATGCCCAAGACCGCCAGCGGTAAAATCCTGCACCGCGAGTTGAGAAAACTATTTCATCATACTCTTAATAGCGCTTTCTAATTCCCGGATGCGCCTTCTTAAATCCTCATTCTCCGCCCGCAACTTCTTAATCTCCTCGTTTAATTTGGCATTATCAGTTTTTAACTGGGTGTTCTTTTGGACCGCCTCTTCCTTTTCCTTTATGGCGCTATCCTTATCTTGCCGCGCGCCGTCTATATCCGCCTTTAACTTGTCCATCTCCTCCTGCTTTTGTTTTACCTGCGCCTCCAAGGCCGGCACTTTATCGGCCTTTTCGCCCAGGGTATTCAGGCTGACCCGCGCCGCTTCCAGTTCTTTCTCGGTCTGGTTCAGCCGTTCCTGCAGGAGCTTCCCCTTGCTGTCGCATCCTGCCGAAATTAGTCCGGCCAGCATCATTAAACTAATAAGCGTAATCCACGTATTCTTCATAGGCAATTCCTTTCTCAACCCGCTTAAACTAAAAGAATTACGGGCCGTTATCCAGCCGTTTGCAATTTATCCACTCGGTTGCTGACATCGCGGTAATTGATGTCCACCTCCATTATCTTTTTGTATTCGGCCACGGCCTGTTCCCGGTTCTGGTTGGATTCATAAGCCAGCGCCAGGTTATATCTGACGGCCTTGGTGTATTCGGAAGTCAGGGACCCGCTATCCAGCGCCTTGGTGAATTGCCCGATTGCCATATCATAAAGCTTCTTGGCGATAAAACACAAGCCCAGATAATTCAGCGAATCAATCTTGAGCTTGTGGTCTCGCAAACTTGCCTGGAATTCGGCCACGGCTTCATCAAACATCTTGGCGTCATAAAACGCCCGGCCTAATTGGTATCGGTAAATTAAATTGGTCGGATACAACTTTACCCGCTGGCGGTATTCTCCTATCCGGAAATTATTCCTTTCCTGAATGGTTTTACTCAGCGCGTCCTTAACCGCCTGGTTGGCCGGCTCGGACTTTAATTTCTGCTGAAACTCTTTTATCCGCCCGTCGAACACCTGCACCTTGATATCCCCGATTTTCGTAGCCAGCGACCCGTCCGAAGGCGTCAGCTTCAGGGCCTGCTCGTAAGTGGCCAGGGCCGCGGCTAAATCCTTCAGCTGGACCTGCAACTCGCCGATTTTCTTCAGGAACCGCACGTTATCCGGACTGCCCGAATTCTGGCCGATGATGCCTTTCAGGCGGTTGATTTCCTGCGGGATATCGCTATCCTTGACAAACTGAGTCTCCTTTTCCAATTCTCGGGAGACCTTGGTATCCTTGACAATATCGCGCGACGACTTGGCCGTGGACCAGCCGCCTTCGTTCAGGGTGGTCAATGCGGCCAGGTCTTTCAAGGCCCGGGCCGTCTGCATATCCGACGGCTTCAGCGAAAACGCCATCTGGTAATATTGCACGGCCTTCTTGGTATCGTTCTTCTGGAGATAAAGCTCGCCCAATGATTTTACTGCCGTGATATCGCGCGGGTTCAGGCCCACCAGCGTCTCAAACTCCTCCACCGCGCTGTCAATATAGTTCAGGTTCTCCAGGGCCGTGCCCACCGCCAGCCGGGCCCAGATGCTGTAAGGATTCCGGCTCAGGAACTCCTCTCCGGCAGTCAGAACCTTATCGTTCTTCTTTAATAGTGTGAAAATAAATATCTTGATGGCCGGAACCAATCCGGTAACAAAAGCCAGGTAGGGCGAGGGTATCGTCTTCTGCATCTCGCATTTTCCCACCAAACTGGCCCTCAATATCTTCCGGGCCTGGGCGCTGGCCGGATTGAATTCCAGTATCTGCCGGGACAGGTCAATGGCATAATCGTAATTGCGCTTATCAAATGCTTCCTGGGCCTTGCTGGAGATTTTATCGGTGTCTACCATAATCTCATTATTTTATACTAAAAATACGGAAGTGGTCAAGAAAAATTGACCTTTGCCTGATGACAATATAGAATAGCCAGCCTATGAAAATACTGACCTATCCGCACCCGACCCTGCGGAAAAAAGCCGCCGTTATCAAGGTATTTAACAAGGAGCTGGCTAATATTGCCCGCAAGATGTTCCAGTTTATGTATAAGCTCAACGGGGTCGGCTTAGCCGCCACCCAAGTCGGGCTGCCCTACAGCATTGCCGTCATCAACCCGACCAGGAAAGCCGCGGATGAAATCGTCCTGATAAACCCGCGCTTTATTAAAACCAGCCGGGAAACCGTCACCGAAGACGAGGGCTGTCTGAGCGTGCCCGGACTCTCCGCCCAGGTCAAACGCCACCTCGGCGTCACCTGCGAATATTACAACCTCAAAGGCGAGCAGGTCATCCTGGAAGCCCGGGAACTCCTGGCCCGGATTCTCCAGCACGAAACAGACCACCTCAACGGCATCCTCTTCATCGACAGATTATCCGCTGAGGAGCGAAAATCAGCGCTCCAGAAAAATCCGCTGCTCAAAGACAAAAATGAAGACATTCAATAGTTTTAGCGCCATCGGCAAATCACTCACCCGCCCCATCCTAACCTGGGGCGTCTTTGACGGAGTCCATCGCGGGCACCACGCGCTGATTAATTCGGTCATCGGCTGGGCCGCCCGAATCCGCTCCGATTCGCTGGTCATCACCTTCGATAACCATCCGGCCCGGGTGCTCAATCTCCACCTCGACCCGCTCTTTATCACTTCGCTGGCCCATCGCCTGCTCCTGCTGGAAAAACTCGGCGTGGATGCCGCCCTGGTCTTGAATTTCACCCGCGCATTAAGCCGGTTGCCGGCTGAGGATTTCGTAAACAATATAATCAAGACCCTCAATCCGGCCGGCGTGGTGGTCACCGACAACATCTCCTTCGGCCGGAACCGATCCGGCAACATCCAGACCCTTAAAACCATACTCGGCCAGCATCACATACCGCTCAAGATAATCAAAACGCTCAAATACAACGGCCGCATCATCAGCAGTAGCCTGATTCGCCGGGCCGTAAAGTCAGGCGACCTAAAAACCGCCCAAAAAATGCTGGGCCGGCCCGTGGCCATTCTGGGCACCGTGGTGCACGGCGAAGGCCGGGGCCGGAAATTAGGATTCCCGACCGCCAACCTGGACCCGCATCACGAGATACTCCCCCGGCGCGGGGTCTATCTGGCCCGGGCATTCTGCCTGAAAGGATGCCGTAAATTCACCCAGCCACTCAAAGCCTTGGTCAATGTCGGCGTCAAACCCACCTTTGACGCCGCAACGTCATGGCGCCCTCATGGCGCCACCATCAACCGGCGCCTAGGTCAACCTCAAGATACTATCGAGGTCTTCCTGCTCAACTACGACATCACCACCCGCGGCCCGCTTTATGGCCGTGATATCCTGGTCGAAATAATCCGGCATCTCAGGCCGGAAAAGAAATTCGCCACCCCGGACCTGCTCATCAAGCAGATAAAGAACGATATCCAAAAGGCCAAAGAAATTCACTAATCCCGGCTGACCCGGACAATTAAGCGGATTTACCTTGACCTTTCGAATGAGTACTGGTAGCCTCATCCTTTAATTTCTGACTTACTGACCAAAAGGAGTTTTCTATGAAAAGAAACGCATTGATAATTATCGGATTAATTATATCATTAGCCGCGGTCATGGCCCTGGGCTACGGCGGCTACTGCGCCGGCTCATCCAGCGGCTCAAGCCGGGCGGCGTCCTCAAGCGCATCATGGAAGACCCCGGTCCTGTTGGAAACGGATAACTCGGGCGATGTGGCTGACCCGGTTCTGGCCATGAACGGCTCGGGCAACGCCGTCGCGATCTGGCCCCAGAGCAATGGAGTCACCACCCATCTTTACGCCAAGAATTATATCGCCGGCACGGGCTGGGCCGTCACCAATACCCTGATTGAAACCGAAAGCACCTATAGCGCCTTTAGCCAGGATCTGGCTATGAACGCCAACGGATGCGCCGTGGCCATCTGGCTCCAGGCCGACGGCACCCGCAACAACCTCTGGACCAACCGCGCTGTCACCGGCACAACCTGGAGCGCGCCGGCATTGCTGGAATCGTCCACAGAAGCTATTAACGGTTACCCGTGGCCTCAGGTGGCCATAAACAATTCCGGCAATGCCATTGCCATCTGGATACAATCTGATGGCATCACCAACAACATCTATGCCAACCGCTATATCTCCGGCACCGGCTGGGCCGGAGCGGAACTGGTCGAAAACGACGACGCTGAATGGAGCATGAACTACGCGCCGCAGGTGGCGCTGGATAACTCCGGCAACGCCACCGCCGTCTGGGTCCAGAACGATGGAACCTGGGATAATATCTATGCTAACCGTTATATCTCCGGCACCGGCTGGGCCGGCCGCCAGCTACTCGAGGCCACGGGCGGCAATGCCGGTTCGCCGCAGATTGCCATAGATAACCTGGGCAATGCCATGGCTGTCTGGAGCCAAGACCCAAGTCCTTCAATATATGCCAACCGTTATGTTTCCGGTACCGGTTGGGCCGGTGCAGTCGAGATTGATACCGGTGTCGGCGCTTCTGTTCCGCAGGTTGCCATGAACAATTCAGGCAATGCCGTGGCCGTCTGGAACCAGGGCGCGCCCTGCAAGGCCTACGGAAGTTATTACATATCCGGCACCAGCTGGGCAACTGCCCAACTGATTTCGGACGGCGTGCAAGTCACCACCCAACCCCAAATTGCCATGAACGCCTCAGGCAATGCCATGGCGCTTTGGTATCAATATGACGGCTCAACCTGGCTAAAGGTCTGGGCTAACCGTTATGTGGCCGGCACGGGCTGGGCCGGACCCGCATCTGTCGGCGCCAATACAAATCTCATCAACAGCCAGCGGATTGTGCTGGATGCCTCGGGCAACGCCATTGCCGTATGGAGCCAGCAACTAACCGGTGAAAAATATAACCTCTGGGCCAACCGGTTTGAGTAACAGAACCCGGTCCGGCGTCGAATCAGGGTCAAAAAACGGCCGCGCCCGGGCCAACTCCGCCCCAAAAACAAATATCGCACAAAATAAACAAAACTATTGACATGACCGGCTTAATTTGCTATAAAGATAAAGTTTTAGAAGCGGCATACCCTAACCGTTCTATGCAAAAATTCGTCACGCGAGCCGAACTTCCGATAAGTAGGAAATAAACGCTTTAGTGAGCGACAACAATATATTAGGGTATCAAGAAAGGACACTATGGGTAAGAAACTCTACGTGGGCGGACTGTCATATGACACCGCTGAGGAAACCCTGAAACAGACCTTCGCGCAGGCCGGCACCGTGGAAAGCGCCAAGGTCATCATGGACCGCGACAGCGGTCGCTCAAAAGGATTTGGCTTTGTGGAAATGTCCACAAACGAAGAAGCAGCCAAAGCCATTGAGATGTTTAACGGCAAGGACCTGGACGGTCGCAGCCTGACTGTCAACGAAGCCAAGCCGATGGTCCCGCGCGACAACAATCGCGGCGGTGGCGGCGGAAACCGCAGAGACCGTTATTAATCCCGGCTAAATTGAAAACAGCGTAAGTTAATTTTCAGTTTACAACGCAAAGGCAGGAACCGGCTTAACCGCCGCTCCTGCCTTTGTTCATTTATGGCCGGCCCCACCTGCCCGATTAAATAAACCTTGCCTGATAAACCATAAAATGGCATAATGCCTATCTATCAAGAAAGGACGTTCAGTTATGCCATCGTTAACCGAAGCCAGGAAATTCCAGGAGCTCCTCAACCTGCCGGCCAACGACTCGCCCTACTTATTCGACAAGATATTCGATAACTCCGGGTTCTGGGCCCGGCGCCTGTCCAAAAAGAAATTTAAGCTCCTCAAGAACATCGACCCGGCCATCCGGGCCATGCTCCAGCCCGGCGAATCCGTCTGCTTCCTGACCTGGGGCGTGGGCGAAGCCACGGTCGACTCATTCCTCCTGGGCAACCTGACCGCCTACATAAACCACCGGGCATTTGTCCTGACCACCAGCCGAATCCTGCTCATCCAGCTTACGCCCGGCCGTAAAACCGCCATGCTCCGGGGCCAGGTTGAATACGCCGGCATCAGCAAAGTCGGCTCATCGCTCCTGGGCAACCTGACCATCACCTTCCACAACGCCGAAAAAACCATATTCTCACAGGTACCCAAAGCCGACCGCAAATTCCTGGGCCAGCTCATCGACGGCCTGCGCCAGCAAATCGCCCAGTCCGGCCGGAAAAACCTCTCCGCCCAGAGCGACCTCTGCCCGCACTGCTACAAAATAGTCGACACCCGGCCTGAATCCTGCCCGCACTGCGCCGGACCATTCAAGTCCGCCCGCCGGGCCATACTCCTGTCATTCATCCTGCCCGGACTGGGCTATTGGTATCTGGGCTACAAATTCATCAGCCTCATCCCGATGATTATTTCAGCTATAATATGGTTTGCCATAATTGTTATCCTGCTGGATTCGGCCAGCCCTAGTGAAGCGCTGGAACTGATTTTCCCACTGGTCTTTTTCTACGCCTTTAGCGTTATCGCTACCTACAGCATCGCCAAAAAAGGAATCTATCCGGTAGCTAAGAAAGACCCATAAATCACGGATTATGAATAAAACTATTCTAGTTTTAATTGGAATATCCTGCGCCCTGATTACCGTGGCGGGGATAATTAATTCCCGGCCCCGGCCCCATTCCGTTGCGCTCAAATCACCGGGATACCAAATCACCGCCCCCTTAACCGAGCTCCATAAATCAGTTCCGTTCCAGGCGATGCTTGGTCCGGGCGCTGACTCATGGGCGCCGGACGGCGCGGGTCGGCCATTCGTTTTAAAGGAAGACGGCACATATAAGATGTGGTATACCGCAAATAATTATTCCCCGGTCAGCAGTTACTGGTGCAATAACGCGTCCATCGGATATGCCGAAAGCCCGGACGGGGTCAACTGGACCAACCAACAGATTGTCCACGCCCGCGATAATGCCTCAACTGAACATCTCCTGGCCGCCGGCCCCTGGATTATAAAAGACGACGGCATTTACCGGATGTGGCACACGGATTATTACAAATGGGTGGGCGGCGACTGGTCCACCTACATCTCACTGCTGGTCAGCATAGACGGAATCAACTGGGCCAGGGAAAAAGAGGCCCTTATCGGGAGCGGCGACCTTTCGGATTACGACGATTACGCCACCCAGGGGCCATCCGTTATCATGGAACCGGACGGGACCTACCTGATGTGGTATAGCGTTGACCAGCGCCCCAAAGTCGGGTCGCTCGGGCCGTCCAATATCGCCCGGGCCACCAGCGCCAATGGCACTGCCTGGACTAACAAGCAGTTGGCCCTGGCCCGTATCCCGGGCACGGCCCAGGCCAGCGTCGCATCACCGAACGTTATCCGAAACAGTGACGGGACCTATACAATGTATTATGCTAATCTAAGCTCTTCAAAAAACTCTATTTATCGAGCCGTCAGCCCGGACGGCATAAACTGGACCGACCGGCAACTGCTCCTGACCAAAGGCCAGCTGGACAGCGATATATTGAGCATAGGCAGCCCGTATTATTTCAAAGACGCGGACAACACCGAATACCTCTATTTCAGCTTCACCCGCCCGTCCGCCAGAAAATTAGGTTTCAAGGAATACATCGCCCGGGCCCGGCTGGATGACATCACATCCCGCCTGCCCCTGCCTGATGTTGACGAACCCGAGACCGCTGCGCCTGAAACTGATGTCATAATGGGGAAATTAGGCTACTCCCTGGGGACCTATCTGACCATTGAAGGCACACTGGCCGGAGAAGCCAAACCGGGCAGCAGATTTATTGTTGACACGCTTAACGGCCAGAAACTCACGCCGCCGATAGACATTGACATCCGTGATTATAAAAAGTGGGGCTTAGCCGAAGACCGGCGCTACATCCTTAAAGGATACGAATCCGGTGAAATGCTGGGGGTGCCAAATGACGCTGCCAGCATAGAAAACCTGCCTCCGGAACAACCGGTTTGGCAGTTTTATAAGTATTTTATAATAACATCTATTTTTGAGCAAAAACATTAAACTTAGGAAATAAGTAAATGTCCAAGACCCTGTTAATTATTGTCGGCATCCTGGCCGCGGTGATTACCGCCTCCCCGCTTCCGGCTTATGGCGAGATTACCGAAAAGACAACCCAAGAATATCCAAATGGAGCAGCCAAGGAGATTACTTATTATCAGGACGGGAAAGTGGTTGCTAAAAAACTGTTTGACGAGAAAAGTAACAGCACCATTCAGGGCCAGATACCGAATGGCCCGGTTAAGGCATATTACGAGAACGGCCGGTTAAAATATGAGGTGAACTACAAGGCTGGCAAATGGGACGGCCTAGGCAAGTGGCATGACGAAAATGGAAAATTATTTCGCGCGGCGCACTTCAAAGATGACAAGCTGGAAGGCATAGCTAAAATATATAGCGTGTGGGACGGAAAGTTAGAATCTGAGACCAACTACAAGAATGGCAAAAAGGAAGGTGTCGAGAAACATTACGCGGGCACCGGGTTAGCATCTGAGACAAACTACAAAGACGGCAAAAAAGAAGGGATAAGCAAGCGGTATAGCATGACGACCGGGAAGTTGTACTCTGAGACGAACTACAAGGACGATAAAAAGAATGGAATATCCAAGACATATTACTGGTCCGGACAATTACACTTTCAGGAAAACTGCAAGGATGATAAAAAGGAAGGCATAATCAAGTCATATGACAAGAACGGAAAATTAGAATCCGAGATGAACTTCAAGAATGACAAGCTGGAAGGCTTATTCAATTGGTATGGCGCTAGCGGAGGGTTATTGAGTGATGAGAATAACAAGGCTGACAGGCCGGACGGCTTGGCCAAGTTGTATTACACGAGCGGGGAATTACTATCTGAGGCAAACTACAAAGATGGCAAGAGAGAAGGCATAGCCAAATCATATTACGAAAGCGGCGAGTTACTATTTGAGACGAACTACAAAGACGGCAAACAAGAAGGCATAACCAGGTCATATTACAAAAATGGCTGGTTAGAATCTGAGGAGACCTACAAGGACGGCAACCTGGTGGACGGCCTATATAAGGAATATTATGCGAGTGGCCGGTTAAATTATGAGGTAAACTACAAATACAGCAGCAAAAGGAAAGGCAATTCTTTTGCCATAATCGGAAATAGCACGCCACAAGAAGACTATGAGTGCTATTTCAAGGATGGCTACAAGGACGGCATAGCCAAGTCATATTACGAAAACGGCCAGTTATATAGTGAGGAGAACTACAAGAATGGCGCAGGTTTCAGTAAGACCTATTACAAGAACGGCCGGTTAAGATCCGAGGAAAACTACAAGGACGGTAAGCTGGAAGGCATAAGTAAGACATCTGATGAGAGCGGAAAGTTATACTCTGAGACGAACTATGTGAACGGCAAGCCGGAAGGCATAGACAAGCACTATTGCATGGTCAAAGGATTATGGAGTGAGAAGAACTACAAGACTGACACGCCGGACGGCACAGTCAAGTCATATTACACGAATGGGGAATTACTGTCTGAGGCGAACTACAAAGACAGTAAGAGGCAAGGGACAGCCAAGTCATATTACGAAAGCGGCGAGTTACTATCTGAAACAAACTACAAGGATGACCAGCAGGAAGGCATAACAAAATCATATTACAAAAATGGCTGGTTAGAATCTGAGGAAAACTACAAGCTCGGCCAAAGGGTAGAAGGCATATACAAGCGGTATTACGCCAGCGGCCAGTTAGAATCTGAAGCAAACTACAGAGGAAGAGGAGTCACGTGTCGTTTCACAGACGGAAAAGGTAATGCAGTTGCAGACGCAGTTGTAGACTATGAGTGGAACTGCATGGCTGGCTACATAGACGGCATAGCCAAGTCATATTACGAGAGTGGGAAATTAAAATCTGAGGCGAACTATAAAGCTCGCACAGGTGTCAGCAAGACGTATTACGAGAACGGCCAGTTAGAATTTGAGGTGAACTACAAGGACGTAAAGAAAGAGGGTGTAAAAAGATGGTATTACGAGAACGGTCAATTAAGATCTGAGGAAAATTATAAGAATAACAAAAATGATGGCCCAGCCACATCATATAATAAGGATGGTGAATTAATTGAGGAGCTGATATACAAAGATGGCGCATTAATAGACATAAAGAAGTAGAGATCGCCCGGAGACCCAGGCGCCCCTTTAATCTGTGTCATCTGTATTCCATCTGTGCCATACATCTTTCCCCGTATTTCTTTGCCTTTTCGCCGCTAATTTAATCTGTGTCATCTGTGCCATCTGTGGTTCGTATCCCCCGCATCCCACTTATATCTTGTATCTTGCATCTTGTATCTACACAACATACCCCAACACATATATCACCAACTCCGTCGAGTTCGTTCCGTTCACATACGCCTGTCTTAGAGCCAGTTAGGAGTCCGTAAGGACGACCTTTACTGGCTCTTAGATCCCGCAGTATTGCGGGGCCACATTAAACAATATATCCTAATATGTATATCACTAATTCAGTGGAGTTTATACCAGCTACGTATGCTTGCCAAGTCAGCGTCCTATCCGCTGCCACCGGCATCAGGACCGATGCGCCATTCGATATTCCCGGAGCGTTAACCGGCGGAGCCATGACCTGCAATGCATATTCCGCTCCCAACTGGCGAAAGATGTAGGCCATCATCCCGCCGTCCGTATAACTCTGATTGATACAGGCGATTGAGACAATAACCCCTTTGGTGTTGAGTGGGATAATTGTAGACAGGTCAACGCTGGCCGGTTGGGTGGTGGCGATGATTCCGCCTTGGTCCAGGGCTGTCGCCGGAACAGGGAGCATCGTCAGCACATCGCCCCCGCCCACGCCCGGGGCCAGCTTCTCGGCCGTCACGGCTTGATTGGCAATCTTCTCTGTTATGACACTGTCTACTGCCAACTGACTACTGCCTACTGCCGAAGATGCAATCTTCGGCCCGGTCACTTGCCCGTCACCTATTTCATCGGTAGTAACCGGCGGTGTCAGTGGTCTGCTCGGCACTGCGAACGATAACTTTTCCGGCGTGACCGAACCGTTTTGGATTTCCCCGGTGCCGATGGCGTTGTTCGCAATCTTGCCCTGCGTTATGGTGTTGGTGGCAATCTTGGCATTGGTAATGGTCGCATCCCTTATCTTCTCACTGGTCACTGCCTGATTCGCCAACTCATCCGTATCAACGGCCGCGGTCTTGATATGGCGTTTCTCAACGCAATCATCCGCTAATTTGGCCGCTGGTATTGAATTATCCGGAATCCCGACAGCCGGCACATCATCGCCCAGCTTGGCTAAGGTCACGGCCTTATCCGCGATATCCTCGGTCTTGACCTGGAGGTTCTTGATATCGCGCGACTCAATGGTCTCATCGGCAATCTTATCAGAGGTAATCGCATTCGGCGCAATTACTTCAGAGGTTCCGCTGAACGGTTCAAAATATCTGCTTTTATATGCCATAAAAACCTCGTATTTATTCCTGTCATTGCGAGGAGCGTAGTGACGAAGCAATCTAATTGAGATTGCCACGCCTTCGGCTCGCAATGACATATTAACAATATCATCCTAACGCGTGGTCGGGGTGGCGCCCGGGCGCCACCCACTCACGCTAACGGTTAAACCGTTAATCCGACTTGAAGATGCAGATACAATCTGCCTTCGTCGTCCTGACGCCAAAGGCAAAAACATTTGTCCGCCGCATAAGCGTTGACAAAAGCGTCGCATTTGGCTACATCGCGTTGCCCGTTCAGGACCGAGGTATTCAGCTCGTTCTGGGCTTGAATCGTGATATCATCAAACTCGGTGTTGATGATAAGGGTTCCGCCCTGGACCAACCTCTGCTGGATAGCCGCCTTGAGGGTTGACTCCTCGCCCACCCGGGCGATACTGTATGGTTTACCATCCATGTAGTTACCGCCGCGTATCCAGTTTGTGGCCCGGCTGTCGCCGGCCAATAGGAAGGCCGCTACTGCCGAAGGTCCCCTGCCCCTGACCCTATCGCCGGTCATCCGTAATGTCTTGGCCATCTTCTCGGCCCACCAGGATTTGGCGTTGGCTACCTGCGCCTTGAAGTATTCGCCGTTATTGGCGAACGCCTTCTGGAGCTGTTGATACCACCGGTTGAAGGCCTCCTTCATCTGGCTGTGCTTGGTGGCTTTGATTTCCCGGGCGGTCCGGCCGCTCTTGGAGCGGTAGGCCGGGTTAATCACATTAGCCCACGCATTAGTCGACGGTTCGACCATCTCCTGCTGATAAGCGTTATTGTGCCCGATTTTGGCCGAGACCCGGTCAAATATCCGCATGGCGTTATTGACCAGTCCGTCAAACCACCGGTCCGGCATGTCTCCGGATACCTCGGTATCAGACGCATAAAGCTTTGCCTCGAATTCTTTCTCGAATGCCATTTTAATCACCCCCTCTTATTGGCTGGTTAAAGTTCAGATGTTTTCTGCGCGCATAAATTACGTTACTCACCACAAAGTGCACAAAGCACTCCCCTCTTATCCCCCTTTTGCAAAGGGGGAAAAAGGGGGATTAGAATTCTTGGTGTCTTCGTGCCTTAGTGGCTATCTTCTAATTCACATATCAAATCCCAATAACTTTCCGAAAAGCGTTCCCCGGTCCCGTATTGCTCCTTCAAATCATCCCAAAGAATAAACATGAGCAACTCGACTATTTCCGGCTTAAGCCATTTATGGGTCTGGCTTAAGGTTATCAGGTGCTGTTTGAGCTGGTCCCGGATATCCTTGGGCCGGGAGCCGATGAACTCCAGCAGGTGCGGCAGGGTGATAAAATTCTGCAGGACCAGCACATAGCCGCGCACCTTGCGGAATCCGACTTCATACAATTTCGGCTTGTTATAAAGCTGCTCCAGCAGGAATTCATAACTCACGTAATTATCTGCTCTTTTCCTTTTCATGTTGCTACCCTCCTATTCTTTGTGGTTAATAAATTCGTATATTTGGTTTATTGGTACGATGCCGGCCATCGTTGTTACTAATTGTCCTTGATAGGTCTTCACCCATACAGCGATGCCGATTACTTCATAGGTGCGTGCGTCATAAACCGGCCCGCCGGAGTTACCAGGTAAGATAGGGGCGGTTATTTCTACCACAGAGTCACTGAGAGCGCTGAGAATACCAGATGACGGACGAGGTGATAGGCCTAAGGAGCATCCGACCGCATAAACCGGAGTGAACAAGAAATACTGATAATCCTTACCCGCTAATTTGGCCGAATAAATACTTTCACCACAAAGATCACTAAGAGCACAAAGTAATGCTAAGTCATTTGCAGTATCAGTAATAACAACGGAAGCAGTAATAACTGAAGAGTCATACAACTCTATATCAACGGTATTCTCGTTCTCTACAACGTGACAAGCAGTTAAGATATATATTATATTCTTCGTGTCCTTTGTGCCTTTGTGGTTAATCACGACTCCGGTGCCGGTTGAATATCCTGCTGTTATCCTTACTGTAGGGTAAAGCATCCGTTCGTATTCCTCCTGGTACGGATTAATCCGTGTCATTTGCTGCGCTTTTACAATTACTATTTCTGTATCTGTGTTATTCCTTTGTGTGCTTGGTGCCTTTGTGGTGATAAACAGCGCTATGACTATTACCAGGTATCCTATTAATCTGTGCAATCTGCTTGCACTGAGCATAGCGAACGTGTGGCTTCTCATAATCCACCATCCTTTCATCGGGGTTTCATTCCCCAGTATAAGGGGTGGTTTTACCTGCTTTGGTAGAACCGGCGGATATTATTTTTAGGGGCGTTTTTATAACGCCTTATTTGGCAGGCGGTTATTGATAAAGATAATTTCAGACCAAAACGGCATTTCGGACCATTTGGTAGAGTAGGTGGTCCAGGGGGGTGGTTAGGGTAAGGTAGTCTACCTTAACATATCAGGCATACCAAGAAATCAGATTAGGCATACCAGAAAAAAACATTCGGCATACTGCCTTTGGACAATGGGCATTGTATTTTAAGACATCAGGCATATTTGACTGCGATTTTAGGCATTGTGCCGAGCGATTTTAGGTATAGTTCCTTCAAGCTTCAGGCATATCACGAAAAGAAACCCAGCATACCAAGCTAAAAGTTCGGACATACTAAATTTGAAGCCCGGGCATACTACTTTCAAATCCGCGTCATTCTACCTTAAGGGTTTGGGCATTCTACCCTGCCATGCGCCGTATTCCACCTTAAAACGCAGGGTATAGTTGGTTTTGTGGATGCCCGGGGAAATGATTGACAAAAGGAAAAAGGGAATATATATAAGATGAATAAAAATATATGTCCAACCCAACATTGCTTCAAAAAATCCAATACGATATAGAGCAAGGCAATCTGGGCAGGGCCTGCGACCGGATGCATGGGCTGATTCAGGGTAATCCCAATGATTTAACCTTGAGAATAAAACTTGCTGAAATCTACTATCAGGCAAAATTCCTGGCGTTGGCAGGCAAATACTGGTACCTGGAGGAAAACAAAACAGAGACGATGAAAGCGGCTTGCGCCGAATACGAAAAATATCGCGGGCATAGCGCGTTAGGAATCCTGCAGGACCTGAAATTCCGCGGGGATATGGCTAAAATCCCAAAGTATGCCAAAGAGAAATTATTATCGCTCCAAAAGGAAACCAAGGGGAAATACAGGTTTTATTCCAAGGCAGACATAGCCAAACGCAATAGACATCAATCAACACTAAAGGACAGTCTTATTCCAATAGGCTGCATAACCGTACTGATAATCATCCTTATATTAATCATAGTTGGCGCAGTAACGGTTATAAAATTCTTTTCATAATCCATAATTATATTGTAACAAAATCAAACAATTACTTGACAGATTATCTTACATTTATTATATTACCATTATGAAAAGATTAGGACAGAGAATCAAGGCACTGAGGGAATCAGCCGGGATGAACCAGCAACAGTTGTCGGAACGGCTGGGCCTGCCCCGGGTCAGCATTTCCCAGATAGAAAACGGCGAACGGGATGTCTGCGCCGATGAATTAGTCGGGTTGTCCGGCATATTCAGCGTCTCGGTGGATAACCTGCTGAATCTGGAAAAAGAACCCCAGGTAATTATAGAGGAGGGCAAGAAAATGACCAAGCTAAAACCCCAGATGAGAATTAATGTCCCCCAGAAGAACGTGGATAAGTTCAAGGAAGTCCTGCTTTATATCCTGAATAAAGTGGGCGCCAAGCCCAATATCGGCGAAACCGTCATCTATAAACTGCTCTATTTCATTGATTTCAATTTCTACGAGAAATACGAGGAGCAGTTAATCGGCGCTACCTACATCAGGAATAAATTCGGGCCTACGCCAATGGAGTTTGCCACTATTGTTGCCAAGATGATTAAGGATAAAGAGGTTAAGAAGGTTGAAGATAAATACTTCCAGTACGACCAGAAGAAATACCTGCCGTTAAGAGAGCCGAATCTTGACAAGATAAAAGCCAGCGAAATCAAGCTGATTGACGAGGTTCTGGCGAATTTGTCGGACAAGACCGCATCAGACATCAGCGAATACTCCCATAATGACGTGCCCTGGCTGACCACACCGGATGGCGAAAAGATAGAATACGAATCTGTGTTCTACCGGACCGCGCCGTATTCAGCGAGGAAATAGAATGCCCATATTCAAAGAGGTCATACGTATTTCGGAGTTTGACAAGGATTTCAAGAGGTTAGCTAAAAGATTCAAGTCTCTTGATGAAGACCTTGAAATATTCATCAACACCCAGTTAAACCTTTATCACAAGCAGGGAATCGATAACAATGGGGTATTCCAGATACCGGGGTTACAAATAACGCATCCGAAGATATACAAGGCGAAGAAATTCGCCTGCCGGGCCCTGAAAGGGTCCGGCGTCAATTCCGGCATCAGGGTTATCTATGCCTATTTCGAAACGGAAGACAAGGTGGAACTGATTGAAATCTATTACAAGGGCGATAAGGAAAACGAGGATAGGAGCAGGATTTTGAGGCAGTATAAGAAATAGCAAATTAAGAAAGAAGTAATCATATGATTTTTGAAGGCAAGCCTATTGACGAAATCACAGATGCGGAAATTGATTCGTTAGTTAGCGGGCATAAAGCTGAACGACAACATTTAGAGTTTAAAGTTACGGTTAACTGTAAAGAAGACAAAGAGAAACTCGAATTACTACATGATATCGCATCGCTTGCTAATGGTGGCGGAGGATACCTAATAGTTGGAATACGTGCTGATGGAAATGGAAGCGCTCAAAAATATGAGCCTACTCTGGTTGGAAACACAGAGCAAATCAAACAAGTAATTAGAGATTTGTGTAACGATCATATATTGGAACGAATAGACGGGTTAGAAATAGTTACTCGCGGAGTCAAAGGCAACCCTTTGGTAATAGTTAGAATCCCTGAAAGCATAAGAAAACCACACATGGTTACCTTTAAAAATAGTACCGATTTTTACAGCAGGTATAATGACGTAAAGAGAGAAATGACTTTAGGTGAAATAAAAGAAGCCTTTAATCAAGATATTGTGTTGCGACGACTATCAAATGTTGATGCCAAGTTAAGTAATATTCAGGACATTGTTTCATCGGGATCATCAACGATTAAAATCGATTCACATAACATCGCCCCTGTCAAAAAAGAGGAAGAACAACATAAGTCTGTAGAACTAGGCGTTTCTCCAATGTTCTTAGGAATTAAGTCGGGAAGTTTATTAGCCAATGAAACTGCCAAACACTTTATAAGTGAAGCTAAAGAAGACCCATATTTCCGGATTGCAATAACACCTGATAGTCCTAAAGAAAATACTATTGATGTAGAGTCTGATAATATACAGCAGTTAATTATAAATCCTCCTGGGTCACGAAGAGACGGATGGAATGTGCAAACGGAATTTCCTATTGAACGCTTTTCAGAAGGTATCCGCAGCGGTAGGAAGGATTATGAATATTTGGAAGTTTTTGGGAATGGTCATATGGAATTTTGGACGCCTCTAAACGATCATTTTTGTTGGAGACAATCACATGAGGAATTTCAAAAAAGGCCTCGTCTATGGCCATACCCTGTTATAGAATACCCCACTACATTTTTAAGATTATATAGAGCGCTGGTTGATAAAATCTCAATCGGCGGTAACTTTTTGATAGACATGCAATATAGAAATATTAAAGGGTATGTCCTTCCTCCACATGCCCCAGAAACAATAAGATTTAGGTTTTATACTGAAGATATTAAGCCATTCAACGGAAATCATATAGTTGTTCCGAGAGCAACGATACCTAATGATTTTAAGCCTGATAAAATAGCATATGATTTAATAAAATACGTATATGCTTCTTTCGAGTTAGAATCTAAAACTATCCCATTCTTCAATAGCGAAAAAGAGGAATTTTTAATTAGATAGCAGAATCAACCAAACTGATACTAAATCTGTGTCATCTGTGGTTGCTTTTGATTCCTATCAGTTTCATCAAATTATCCGGGTCTAAATAGCGCAGATGCCGGTAATAGGTGTTAGAGGGAATGCCGAATTTCTCTTTGACCGCCGGATACGAGCCGTTGCAGGCCGCATAGGCCTGAATAACCGTCTTTAACATCGGCTTTTCCTCCACCCGAGCCAGGACCAGGCACATCAGGGCAATGGCCTGCCAGGTAATCAGCCCGCTGTTGGCCACGAACTGGCTCCGGAAATCCTTAATCAATGTTGCCAATTTGGTCCGCTTCAGCAGCCATTTCTTACAGACGCTTTTTAGCGAATGGTCGGCATAAAGGGTGAAAAAGATGTGCAGTTTACAAGCAAAACGGGAATGGAGCAGTTTGTTAATGTAGATGATAAAATCCCGGGCTGTATTGGAGGCGTGAGCAGATGGAATATCTCCCTTGCCGTCGGCAATCTTGTTTTCCAGATACTCGTTATACCCATTGTCGGAATCGGAATGGTTGTTTTTATGCTTGGATGCTTTTTTGTGTGCAGTACTTCCCTGCCCATGGCAATCCGGATTTTCAGGTGGGCTGCTTTTTTCGAAGTAGTCGCTGTTATCTCTCTCCGGTTCCTCAAAGTTGTTATCCGGTACAGCGCAACACCATATAAAACGCCTTTATCCCTTCCGGAGACCTCAGTCCCATTGACCCGCACGCCGGTTAAGTGACGTACCTCAAGGGGCATCTGATTCCTCCATATATATGAATGTTTGAGACCCCCATTTTACTGCAATCAATATCATTTTTTTTCAATATTTCAGCAGCTTTTAGGGCGTCCCTTCTCCATATATATAAACGAAATAGAAGGCGGTTCGGGTCTATTTATTTGGGAATTATTGAAGGGCGTGTCATTGCTTAGTTGTCCCGCGCCACTGCGTGTGCTCGGAGTCACGCTTCGCTTAGAGCCCGGGTGCGCTGTACCCGTTCCGTTCTGTCGATACTCACGACCAATTCCCCGATTCACATCGTGGAGCAGGGCGTCTGCCAGACGAATCCTGAGCCGACCGCCCCGAATGCTTGTACCCGATGCGCATTCGCTATCGCGAATACTCTCAACCAATCCCACGATTTTTATCGTAGGATAGGGCGAGGAGGGCCCGTTGGTTACTTCCCCCGCCGGAACCCGCGGAAAGCTTCGGCCAGATTAGAGAAAACAAGGTAGAGAGCGATAAGAGAGTGGAATAGAATTAACGCCGCGATTATCCAAGTTTGGTTGGTTATCACGCCGAGCAGATTCGAGCGCTGGTCGGTCCAGGGCCTGACGTTTTGGTATTGTTCCGGTTGGGCCAGCGACCAATCCATCCGCCCGGTTAACAGCCCGGCAATCTCTTTGTCCCAGGTCAGAGCCACATAGCTGGTGGCCAGTTTGCTGGTCTCGTGGTTGACAGTAATAGCGGCCTTGCAGGCAGACGCCCCCAATTCCCGCGCATTGGCAAAGAGCACCGGTTCCAGCTCGAGATACCGGCTGGAGATGTGGAACATAATCAGGCCGTTCGGCGCCAGGCGTGTTTTGTATTCGCTCAGGGCTTCGGTGGTTATCAAATGCACCGGGACATAGTCACCGCTGAAGGCGTCTATGACTATCAGGTTGTAGTAATTGGCCGGCGATTGCCTGATGGCCATCCGGCCGTCGCCGGCGATAATCCTGACCCGGGCCGGGCAATTCTTCAAATAGCTGAACCGCTCTTTGGCGATAGCGATAATTTCCGGGTTTATTTCGAAGAAGTCCATGGTCTGTCCGGGCTGGCCGTATGACGCCAACACGCCGGCCCCCAGCCCTATCAGCCCGATCTTGTCAAGATTGAACAGGGGCGAAACCAGGACCTTACTCAGCGGAGCGTCGGCGTGGTAATATGCTATCGGTATCAGCTCTTTTTCTTTAGACAGATACTGGCCGCCGTGGATGGTCGTGCCGTTGAGCAATAGTATCACATCTTTGTCCTGATAGATTTTGTTAACGCCGTAATAATTCCGGCTCCGGTATATGATATTGTGGTCGGACCAGAGATAGTCGATGATTGGGCTGGCTGACATAGCCAGCAGGAGCAATAACACGGCGCTGAGCATGGCCGGCTTGCTTTTGAATCTGTAAAAGACCCAGCACAGGGCGATGAGAACAACCATCCCGGAGATATTATAGCCCCCGAATATCATCGGCCAGACCAGCACCAGAGCCAGAAACGCCAGCATCAGGAGCACATCCCGTCTGGGGAATGCCAGTTTCGGCTGGTCCAGCGTCATGGTCAGCGCGATTAGGGCCAATCCGGCCAGGAATTCAATAGTGGATGAGGATATCAGCGGGATGAGCCAGCTGACAAAAACGCCGCCCAGGAATCCGCCCAGAGCCAGTATTAGATAGAAGGAGGTCAGGCTCCGATTGTCACTGGGCTTGGACTGGTAAAGCTGGCTCTGGCAGAACATACAGAGCAGAAACAACACCCCGAGATACGCGGTTAAGGTGATGCTGGTTTCGAAAAACATGGTCACCGTCAGGAAGTATAGTATGGCGCTTAATGCCAGGATGATATGAATCTGGTTCCGAATCCAATCCGGGCACCAATATTTCTTTTTGAATACCAGGATAAATGATGCCAGGTAGATGGCCAGCGGAAGCATCCATAACAGCGGCATCGGGGCAATGTCGTAGGTCAGGATGTTGGTGACGGACAGGAACATGATTACGCCGGCGGCGCCGAGCAGGAGCCATTTCAGGGCGTCACGGTAGCTGACCCGGACTAATAGGCCGACGTCTTTTTCAACGGCAGTTTTCCTGACCTTTATCAGGGCAAAGGCGGCCAGATGCAATAAGGCCAAAGCGAAATAGCAGATTCGCCACATCATGAGATGGTCGTCCAAATCCCAATACGGCTCGAATATAAACGGATAGGTTATTAACGCGGCGAATGAGCCTAAATTAGATACGGCGTAGAGGGTATACGGATTGGACTGTTCTTCCAGTTCGGATGATGCCAGCCAGCTTTGGAAGATGATGCTGGTGGTGGACAGGAAGAAAAACACCAGGCCGACGCTGATGGCCAGGAGCCAGAAGATGTTCAGGACCATGGGAACCCCGAGCGCGGCGTCCATGACCGGCAGGACCCGTCCCGGAAAGAGGAAGAATGTCAGGGCTAACAGGCCGAGATGGATATAGCGATAGCGATAGATGCCCCATTTCCTGAGGGCCAGGTGTGAAAAAAGATAGCCCAGGAACAGGGTGGCCTGGAAGAAGACCACGGTAGCGCCCCAGACTGAATAGACGCCGCCGAAATTGGGTAGCAGGACCTTGGCGACGATAAATTCAATCTGGAATAAAAGGAATGCCGCGATGAAGACGATGACCGAAATAATGCGCATCTTTTTCATATAGCGCGAACTGCCGCTATTTGCTCCCGGAACACGACCTGAATTAAAATACCTCCTCGTGGGACAGACCAGAGCTACCTGCCCGACTTCGTCATTCAGGCGGGCTGCCTCCCGTAGGGACACATTTTGCATCCCTTTATTTAATCGCCTTTTAGGACGCGGTTTTTTAGAACACCGCAGTGACCTGCCTACCGGCAGGCAGGCGCCAGGCGGGTTTACTGTTTCCGGAATCCAACCCGCCCAATATATTTTTACTGGGTCTTGTCGACGAAGGTGCCGCCGGTAATTTCGGCAATGGCATTCATCAGGTAGGTATTGGCCTTGTCGCCCCGGGCCATCGGGTCGGTGTTGGTCGGGTCTAAAATGCCCACGGCAATGGTGTTAATCTTTATCCGCCGGGTTTCGTTTATCTTGCGGATGGCGTCGACCATTTCAGCCGGCTCGAATATCTTGCCCAGGTTCGGGTTGCCGTCGGTCAGCAGGAAAATAGTGTCGGCGCCGTTAATCGGCTCAACCGGCGAGCCCGTGCCGCCCCCGGTAATCACCCGCTTCGGCTCGTTCGGCTTGGTCGCGCCGAGCGTGAGCTTATAAGCCGCCTCCAAGGCGTCATAAATGTTGGTCCGGCCGCTGGGCACCTGGTTGTCGACAGTTTTTATCGCGTCCATTTTATTTTCGTTGGTGGCCGGCACCAGCTCCTTTTTCCAGATTCTCACGTCGTTATTGTAGAAGATGATGGAGAAATAGACCTTGGAGTCGAGATTGAAAATAGTGTTAATCAGTTCCTTCTTGACCGAATCAATCCTTCTCTTGACCGGGCGGGCATCCACCTCTTTCTTCTTCTTTTTAAGCTCTTCCGGAACCGGCGGCGCTGCGTCCGGGCCGGCTTTTTTCGCCTCGTTGCCGGTGATAACAACCTTATCCTTGTCCGGCGTTTCCGGGGCCGGCGCCTCTTCCTTAGTCGCCCATTCCATGCTCCGCGAGATGTCCATGACGAAAACAATCCGGTTTGATTCTATTTTGGTGCCGTAGTATTCACCGAGAATCACGGACCGGGTCTGGCCTGAGTCGGCGGCCGCGGCCTGGCCGGACGGCGTTTCCTTGTTGAGCTCTTCCAGCAGGCTGAGCAGCGCGGCCAGGACCCGGGATTCGATGTTTTTATCCTTGATGGCTTCGCTGATGTATTTGATGCTTTCGGGCGATTTCATCTTGCGTAAATAATCAGCCGCCGCCAGTTTGACCTCCCAGGCCGCCGGCTGGGTGAGTATTTTGCCGGCCGGTTCCAGTCCTTCCGGCGCGCCCAGCTCACGCAAGGCGTCCAGCGCGGCTATTTGCAAGGCCGTTTCTTTTTCCTTAATCAGTCCGGTTAATGCTTTAATGGCTTCGGCTTGATTGATGCCGCCCAAGGCCTTGACCAGATAAAAGCGCCCGCGCCAATCAGACGCCGGATTCGATACGCCCTTGATAATCAAACCGACGGCCTTGCTCTCGGTCATGTTGCGCAAGCCCTGGACGCAGGTGTCAATCACATTGATATTGACCTGCTGCTCTTCCTTGCCATTTTTGTTGCGGGCCAGCTCGCTGGTAATCTGGTCAATCAGCAATCCGGCGGCTTCGGGTTCTATTTCGGCGCTCATATTTTCCACCAGCTTGGTGGTAACGGCCATCCGTTTCTCGGCGCTGTTATTCTTGCCGTCCTTGACGAACTCCTCTTTGGCGGCTTTCCATTCGGTCATGCCGCCGGACGAGATTAGCGACGCCGCCAGGACAAAGCCCGATGCCAGGGTAATAATGTAAGCGTTCTTCATATTCATAATATATCTCCTCCTGTTATTCCGGCGCTGACTGATTAGTCCCATCCTACTATTTCGGCCGGGCCGGGGCAAGCTTTATCGGCCGGAGGAAAGCTTCTGCCACGGATAAAGGGAATGCTCCGGTTATAATAATTCCAGCGCAATGACCGTATCCCATTCGTCCGGCAGGCTGGCGCCGGGGAAATTGATAAAGGCGTCATCCGAATATTCCTTGGCATTCCAGGGCTGGTAAATCTTTAGCTCAGAGCCGTCAGCCACCAGCCGCGCCCTGCTGACCTTGCCGTTCAGGCCACGGAAATTGAGCGGTCCCATGGGCATATCATAAACATGGGCGTAAATGGTTTTGCCTTTCCGGGTATAACGCCCCCATTCGGGCTTGGGCAATTCGGATAGGCCGCATCCGTAGACGCCGGCCCCGTTCTTGGCCAGCCAGCGGCCGACTTCGGACAGGATGCCCAGCGACTCTTCGGGAATCTCGCCCTTGGCATTAGGGCCGACATTTAACAGCGCGTTGCCGTTCTTGCTGACGCATTCGATGATGCTCCTGATAATATGTTTCGGCGTTTTGTAGGCCCGGTCCGCAGCCGTATAGCCCCAATTGTCATTGAGCGTCAGGCAGGCCTCCCAGGGAACCGGCTGCCGGTTTTCGTCAACGATGCCTTCCGGCGGGATAATCTGTTCCGGCGTGGTAAAATCACCGGCATATGTTTCCTGGTTTTTGGAGCTGATGCTTCCGCCCAGCCGGTTGTTAATGATGATGCCCGGCTGGAGCGCCCGGACCATCTTAATCAGTTCCGTGGCCCGCCATTTCTCGCCCCGCATCCCGTCGTATGAGAAATCAAACCAGATAATATCTATGGTTCCGTAGTTGGTCAGCAACTCCCGGACCTGGGCATGGAAATAATCCAGATACTTTGAGAAATCACGGGGTTGGTTCCGGTATTTTTCAGCGCCGCCGGCCGGCTTATTACAGGTGGCAACCGGAGCCGGGCCGCCGAAGCTGGACTGCTCAGTGGCGCGCATCGGGTGGCGGATATCAATCGGATAATCGGGATGATGCCAATCAAGAAGCGAATAGTAAAGCCCGACCTTGAGGCCTTCGGCCCGGAAGGCGTCAACGTATTCCCTAATCAGGTCGCGCCCGGCTTTGGTGTTGGTCGCCTTGTAGTCGGTAACCTGGCTGTCAAACAGGCAGAATCCGTCGTGGTGCTTGGCAGTCATAACCGCGTATTTTTGGCCGGCGGCCTTGGCGGCCCGGGCCCAGCTGACCGGATTATAGTTTACCGGATTGAATTCATCGAAGAACGGCTGATAGTCCTCATTGCTGATACGTTCGTGATACCTGACCCATTCGCCCCGGCCGGGAATGGCATAGAGGCCCCAATGTATGAACATGCCGAATCGCGCTTCCTGGAACCACTTAATCCGCTTTTCCCGGCTCAGCCCGGTTGGCTTTTGTTTGGGGTAGCCGGCTTTTGACTTTGGCATAAATATTTAATCAGCTGTCCTATCTTTTCCCGGCCATTAATTTGGCGTTGACCTCGCCGCCATTCATGAGATAAAGCAGCGGCGTCGGCCGGTCCAGCCCCTCGATAAATCCCGGCCGGGCCTGCCAGGGCGTGACGGACAGAACGTTATTAAGGTCCATCCAATATTGCAACCGGGCCGGCTTTAAATCCCAGGTCATATGGAAATGATTGGCCGGAGCAAATTGCTTGTATTCGACCATGGTGGCGTATTTCGGGACGACAAAGGTATGCGGCCAGGTCGGGGTGGAGGTATTGCAAACGGCCTGGGACAATTTACCGGGTAAATCAACCGTCTCGGCCTCATCCCACACCAGCGAGAACATACCGGAAAGAGAGCTGTAAGCCAGCCGGCCGGCCAGGCCGGCAATGCCGCCGGGAGAAACAAAGGTAACCGAATTGCCCAAGCCGGGGAAATAGCCCGCATCAGCCAGCGGGAACCGGACCCGGGACATGATTTCTTTTACCGGCGCGCCGGGCCGGGCGGCCCAGTCAAACGAAGCGCTGCCGGAGTTGTCGCCGTCAACCAATCCTTTTCGCTCCCAGAGCGTCTTGCCGCTGAGCCCTTTGAGCTTTAAGCTTTTCGCCAGGGTTTTTATTTCCCAGGGTTCCCAGACCTTGCGGAAATCCATGAACAGAGGCGGATGGCCGCCGGTCAGATAAGTAAAGAAGAGCATGGTCAGCAGACCCTGGACATCGGCTTCGGTGGCGTAAGGCAGGGGCGCCTTGGCGCCGTTATGGTCAAAGGTGGAATTAAAAAGCGATTCCATCACGTCGGCTACCGGCAGCGGAATGCCGCGCGAATCAGAGCCCCACTCCAGCTGGCTCATGAATCCGCCGCCCACCGCATTAAGCTCCGTCATAATATCCCGCTTAATCAGATACATGGCCAGGCTGGTATTAAACCGCTCATGGTCGGCTTGATTGCGCAGTTCAATCCGCGGACCGGCCATTTTGTCCAGCCAGGAACGTAAGCGCGTCAGCTCCGACTCACGATATGACTTTTTCTGGAGCATGTCGGCTAATAATTTCATATCCAGCCGGGTAATCTCAATCCCGAAAACATTCCGGGTCGGGATAATATGCGCCGCGGCTGTTTCCATGCCCATGGAATCATGCCCGAAGATTACCACCCGCCGCCCTTTCAGCGCCTGGGTAGCCAGGGCCGCGTAACACCAGTCAATCAGGTTTGTCGCGGTTGACTCGGTCATGACCGGTTTGAGGTCCCGATCAGGCCAGGTGCCGACATTGATATGGACCAGCCGGCCATACTGTGAAATAGCGCCGTTGGCGGCATGGGTAAAGACCACGCCCGGCTTGGGCCCGCTGTTGCCGCAGGTCAAATTGATGGGCGTATCTTTGGGGAATTGCTGAAGCAGTGAAATCAAACTCAGCTGAGGAAAAGCCCAGGTGTCGGGAACGCAGACAAGAATATTTACTCCGGCTTGACGGAATTGGCGGGCCAGGATATCCGCCTGCTTTTCACCGTCTGCCAAAACAGTCGAATAAACCACCGGGCAGGGCGTTTTATCAGGCAGGGTCACAGCCCGGGCAATAATGTCCGCGGCCATCTCGATAATATTCACGGCCCGGGCCCGGGAGGCCTGGTCAATCCGCGGGTCGCACGTGGCAAATACTCCTATGGTCGGAAGCGTTGAACCGGCCTTTGCGGGTAGCGGTATCATTTGCGCTTTATTTTTCATAATCACCGCCTTTTTGTTTTCCAGTTTACCACTTCTTCTGAATCCGGACAAGCTTTATTTGCCGAATCCGGCCCCGGGTCCCGGTTAAAAGCGAACTGGCACAGAGCCTGCACACCTGATAATGTTTTATTTGACCGGTTGGCCCCGGCTGTGTATAGTGCACTGAAAACCGCCGTAAAATAATCCGGTAGCCGGGAAAGGAATGATCATGAGAAATATTATTTTTTTAGCGTTATTAACCGGGCTTGCCCTTTGCATTACTGGTCCGGGCAGTTATGGTCAGTCACCGGAAAACAAGCCCCAGCCCCCTGAAGTAACTGAGCAGAAAAAAGCGTTGGGGAAAGAACGGAGCGAATTGGAAATCCCCGAAGAGCTTTTGCTCCGGGCCTGCGAGCATGTCGGGTTCGGCCAGAAGACGCTCGGGTTTACCACGGAACAAATAGAAAGCAATTCCGGCAAGGCTTTCCGGCTGGAATCAACGCCTAAATTATTAAGCGATATAACCAAACTGCCCCGCTTCAGCGGACGCATGGCCGATATTTTGCTCGAGAACCCGGATAATTTCAGCCGAAGCGTGGCGCTTGGTTTTTCACTCCTGACTTCGCCTTCCGGCCGGGGGGTGAGCGCGCCTCAAAAAGGCTGGGGGGTTGGCTGGATACCTGAGGATGCCGATATCACCCAGACATTTAACGCGCTGATTGAAAATGCGCGCCAGAAAGGGATAGCCGATCCGCTCGGCGCTGAAGACCTTAAAAACTGGAATCTCTTGCCGGATGGAGTCAGGAAATTAACGGTCCGGCTGATAATTGCAGCTATCGAAGCCACGCCGGTGATTAAAGAAGCCTTTGACGAGGAGTTTCTGCTTAAGGGCGCCAAAGCCGCTAAAGTCGAAGACCTGACTCCGGCCCGGCTTTACAAGTTTGGTTCCGCTCCCTGGAACAGTTCGGATGAAGTCATACCGCGCGAATCTTTTGAAGCGCCGGCGCGCATCGACATGAATTATCTTTGTTTCGGCTCTGTCTATTATCTTAAATACGCCCAAGCGGCCATAGAAGAATTCCGGAGATGGAAAGAATCCCATCAGCTGGAAACGCAGGATTTCAAGGGGTGCAGTTTCCTGACATCGGTGGGCCGGGTGCGCATCACCGGCGCCGAGGCGGATGAAATATCAGGTGATTACTCACTGATAATAGACCTGGGCGGCAATGATGTTTATAAAGGCACTACGGCGATACCCCGGTCGCTGGAGACGCCAATCGGCGTGCTGGTCGATCTGGGCGGCAATGATATTTATGATTCCGGAGCCGAACCAGCCGGGTTGGCCTGCGGGAATCACGGGCTCGGCGCTATTTTCGACCTGGCCGGAGATGATGCGTATACCTGCCAAAGCTCAGGCATCGGCAGCGCCTGGTACGGCACCGGACTGGTGGTTGATTATGCCGGCAATGACGCCTACACCACTAAAGACTCTTGGGGCGAAGGAGCGGCTCATATCGGAGTGGGTATGCTGATTGATCTGGCCGGGAACGATACCTACAACTGCGCTGTTCAATCCCAGGGTTTTGCCGGTCCGTTAGGCATCGGCCTGCTTTTGGATGTCAGCGGAAACGACACCTATAAAGCTATGGGCCAGCTGCATCCTTCTGTTTGGGGTGAAAATCCGGTTTGCATGGCCATGGGCGCCGCGGTGGGACGCCGGGCTGATTCCGGCGACGGACACAGTATGGCCGGAGGAATTGGACTGTTAATTGAAGGCGCCGGCGATGATAATTACCAAGCATATGTTTTCTCGTTGGGCAGCGGGTACTGGTGGGGATTGGGTGTTTTTGAGGATTGCGGCGGCAACGACACTTATAACGCGACTTATTATTCATTCGGAGCCGGAGCTCATTACGCGCTGGGCTGTATGGTCGACCGCTCGGGCGACGATTCCTACAATCTCAATAACGAGCGGGTTACGGCTTCTTTCGGAGAAGGCCGGGATGGGTCCATGGCCGTGTTTTTTGACGGCGCGGGAAATGACCGCTACCACGGACTGGGGTATCGCTGCGCCGGAAATTCGGATTTGAAATCCATCGGTTTATTCTGGGACAGATGCGGAAATGATATCTACGAGGTGGTCGATAAGTTCTCCAATGCTTCAGAAACACCGGTGATTTTCGGATCGTGCTGCACGGATAGCGGTGATAATTTTAAAGAGGTACGCCGCGATGTATTTCCGCACGTGGGCATATTCCTTGATACCAGCGGGTCAGATATCTACTCGCCACCCAAACAGGAGCCAAAACCTAAGGCCGAAAATAACCAGCAATGGCAACATAATGCCGGGCCGGTGTTTTGGGGGTTCGGGCTGGATATTGACTGGTACCTGATTCCTTCGGCAGATAAGAAATAAATTCCAGCAGGATAACGACCAATCATACGTCAAATATTTTCATACCCGACCTACCACAGATTTTATTCTTTAGGCGTAGTTAATTGAGTGGCGGCCTGGAGTCCGGCCGAGACCGGCGGCAGGATGCCCAGCCGGACGTAAATCGGATGGACGGCTTTATTTATGGCCCGGAGCTGGAAGGCGAAGATAATCGCGCCCAGGATACAGACCCCGCCCCCGATAGCCAGGGTGGCCGGCGTGCCGATAGCGTGGGCGACACTGCCGGTTAGCAGGCTGCCCCAGGGGGCGATGCCCATAAAGGCCAGGATATAAAAACTCATGGCCCGGCCGCGCTTGTCGTCATCAACAATGGTCTGAAGAATGGTGTTGCCCGAGGCCATGTGCATCATCATGCCCAGGCCGGTGAAATACATCAGCCCGGCCGAGAGCCAGAAAGAACGCGATAAGGAAAACAGCACCAGGCCGCAGCCGAAGATAGCGATGGAAATCGGGATGACCTTGGTCAGCCCAACTACGGTCTTGCGGGAGGCCAGGTAGAATGCGCCGGTCAGGGCGCCGACGCCGGTTGCGGCCATCAGGAATCCGTAGGTGTGCGAGTCGCCCTGGAGCATGTCCTTGGCTATGGCCGGCATGAGCACCATGTAGGGCAGCCCCATCAGGCTGACCAGGGCCAGCAGGAGGATGATTGACCGGAT